>Ga0078972_1009813_pt1 | contig 18511 bp, 19 predicted proteins | sample YelNatPaOPGAMG01_FD_67568 | JGI IMG/M metagenome (GOLD analysis project Ga0078972, IMG submission 67568) | Hot spring thermophilic microbial communities from Obsidian Pool, Yellowstone National Park, USA - OP-RAMG-01 (SPADES assembly) (version 2) | ecosystem: Environmental > Aquatic > Thermal... | reverse complement strand
GCAACCTGCACACCTCTTACCCTGCCATTTTCCATGATTAATTTTTCAACAAGCCCCTGCCTCAAATGGAGGTTTGGCTGATGTTCGAGGCGTTCTTTCATCCTTCTTGAGTATGCCCACTTATCAGCCTGTGCTCTTAAACTCCACACTGCAGGACCGCGAGATGTGTTTAACATCTTAATTTGTGTGAGCGTCTCGTCGGTTGTCATTGCCATCGCACCGCCAAGGGCATCGATTTCCCTTACGACCTGCGACTTTCCAGGACCACCAATAGCAGGATTGCATGGCATCCAGCCAATACTATCATTGTCAATAGTAATAATAAGGGTTGGAACACTCATCCTCGCTGAGGCAAGCGATGCCTCAACACCTGCATGTCCACCGCCAACAACAATTACTCCATAATATTTTTCTTTCATCATAGACTATATTATACACAAATTTTCGCTCTTTTTAATAGAAGGTGAATGAACAGTTTTCAATGACTCCTCCAACTCCACCCAAAAACATAAACTTCGGAGATTTCTCACATAAGGCGTTCGAAATGACTTTTTATTATTATGTTCTTGTCTTTCGGGGTTAGTTGGGAAGGGGGCCTTCTACCCCTTCCCATAGGTTGTCACCCCGAACGTAGTGAGAGGTCTCCTCCTTAAATTGAGGGGGTTGGACATCACCCCCTCAAAACTCCCCCGAAAAACATTAACGGCGGAGATTCTTCACTTCGTTCGGAATGACAAAGTAATAAGCCCTTTTTGGGGAAAAGTTAGAAAGGGGGTGAAACCTTCTTTCTAATATTTGGAGATTTCTCGCTACGCTCGAAATGACACCGCCCCCTGTCACCCCGAGCAGACTTTGCAAGGGGTCTCCTCAGTTCCCTCCTTAGTCACCCCGAACGAAGTGAGGGGTCTCAATCATTGGAGGAGGGCAGAGCCCTCCTCCAACTCCACCCAAAAGGTTTTAAAGTCTTTTTTCGGGGGAAGTTCGAAGGGGGTCTTTTAACCCCTTCGATTGAATAGGAGATGTCTCACTTCGTTCGACATGACTAATTGGTTGGTTTTTTGTCTTTTTGGGGTTAGTTGGGAAGGGGTCTTTTAACCCTTCCCAATAATTGGAGATCCTTCGCTTCGCTCAGGACGACACTTCGTGTCGGTTCGAAGGGGGTCTTTTAACCCCTTCGATTGAATAGGAGATTCTTCCTCGCAAACAACGCTCGTCAGAATGACTGCGGTAATGTTCGGGGATGACACTTCGTGTCGGTTAGAAGAGGGGGCTCTTCTCTCTAACTTTAATATTAAGTTTTTCCCTCTTATTGACTTTATTTAAAGTTTTGGTATATTTAATTAGTTAGGTGTAATTTTTATTGGAAAAATTATATTGGGAGGTTAATATGAGGATAACTTTTCGCCCGCACAACAAGCATATTAAAAGAAGCGAGGGCTTCAGGGCCAGAATGAAAACTTCAGGTGGAAGAAGAGTGCTTTCAAGAAGAAGAGCACACGGAAGGCATAGACTTATTACTGTATAGTGAAACTGTGGGAAAGGCTCAAGGAGAAAGAATTTGAGGCAATTTTTAAGGATGCTTACAGATACTATGGAAAGTATATTGTAATTTTTGTATCCCCAAAAGTAAAGAGGAAGGTTGGGTTTGTTGCTTCAAAAAAAATTGGGCCCGCCCATAAGAGGAATAGAGCAAAGAGATTGATGAGAGAGGCGTTTTTGAAAGTTGAGCCTATTTTAAATGAAGATGTAAGTTTTATACTCATTGCACGCCCTGCAATTGTAGGCGTGAAGATGCAGGATGTCCTCAATGACCTTGAAGGTTTTGTCTTTAAATTCAAGAAGGGCCATAAGGATAGAGAGGAGGCTTAAGGAAGGTGAAAAAATTCTTAATTACCGCTTTGAAGTTTTACAGGAAATATATTTCCCCTTTAAAGCCACCTACCTGCAGGTTTACCCCAACATGTTCTGAATATGCAATTGAGGCAATTGAGAAGTATGGTGCAAAAAAGGGTGGATTATTAGCAATAAAGAGAGTATTGAGGTGCAATCCCTTCTTTCCGGGAGGGAATGACCCTGTTCCTTAAGGAGGATAAAATGAAAAAGATTTTGTTAGTATTTGGTTTTGTTTTGTTACTTTCAGTATTTTTGACAGGTTGTGCAACAAGTCCGTTCCCAAAAACAACCGAACCCGGAGTCATTGTTCAGGTTGTAGGGAATGGCCGGCCATTTGAAAATTTCCCTGTAGGTGTAAGGGTTGTAAATAATACATCAGACCCCATCCTTGATGTCACTGTTGAACTTGTATCAATTAATGGAAATGAGGACCTTAAGCCCTTTGAATTGTGGAAGTCTACAAGGTATCTCTCTTTGAAGGATGTCTCTAAAACAAGCGTTGTTGATTTGGGGAAGGATGCGACATTTACCTTTTACCTTACAAGTTATTCCGAGATTAAGGCAGGTCCATACAATGTTGAGATAAAGGTGACATATAAAGATGCAAACGGAAAACTCTCCACTATTAATAAAGAATCTGTGATTACAATAGTACCTGTAAATGGTTTTTATAAATTTATGCGCCTCATCATTGAATGGATAAACAAATTTACCTACAATTATGGGCTTGCAATCATTGTTCTTACAGTTATTTTTAAACTCATTACCCACCCCCTTACAAGATACCAGTTCAAGTCAACTGCAAAACTTCAGGAGATACAGCCAGAACTGAAGAAGATCCAGGAGAAATACAAGGACAACCCTCAGAAACAACAGCAGGAGATTATGAAACTCTACAAAGAAAAGGGCGTAAATATGTATGGAGGATGTTTGCCAGTCCTTATACAGTGGCCACTTTTGATCATCCTCTACGGTGCTCTTATGAATTATGCACCTCTCAACAATGCAAAGTTTTTATGGCTTACGAACCTTAATATACCTGATAGATATTACATTTTGCCTGTTCTTGTATTTCTTTCTATGTTCCTGCAGTCAAAGACATCGCAAATGCCAGGGGCTGAAATGGACCCAAATACAAAGATGTTTATGTACTTTCTCCCCGTGATTTTTGCAGTGTGGGCAGTAAGCTGGCCACCATCAGTGTTATTATACTGGATTACATTCTCCATTGTTGCAACCCTTGAACAGTACCTCATTATAAGGTCGTTAGAACAGTTTAAGAAATTGGGAGAGGCGCCAAAAAAAGAGGTCATTAAGAAGGATAAAAAGGAGAAGTAGTATGGAAAAGGAGTTAATGGAATTCTTGAAGGCAATTTTTAAAACCCTCTATGAAAACCCTGAAATTGAGACAGGCAAAAAGTTTGGGGGATACTATATAAATATTAAAAACCTTAAAGACAGAGACATTTTTATAGGGAAAAATGGGACAGTGCTTCGTGCAATGCAATTCATCTTGAATGTGTATGCGCATAAAATTGATAAAGATTTTCCCACCATTATTCTCGATATAGATGGTTATAAAGAGAGGCAGTATGAGAGATTAAAGACAATTGCAATAGAGGCGGCGCTTAAGGCAAAGAGACTTAGAGAACCTGTGGAACTGCGTCCAATGTCTGCACAGGCAAGAAGGATTATACACCTCACCCTTAAAAACTACCCCGATGTATGGACACATAGTGTAGGGAAGGAACCGAGAAGGAGAGTCATTGTAGATATTAAAAAGTGAGTGATACAATTGCTGCAATTGCAACACCCCGTGGCTTTGGTGGGATTGGCATAATAAGGCTTTCTGGCGATAGAGCCCTTGCACTTGCACAGAGTATTTTTGACAAAAAGATAGACCTGCCCCGTTATGCGTATTATGGGGCTATCGCTATTGAAGGAACACCCATAGATACAGGCATAGTTATCTATTATCAAAAGCCTCATTCCTATACCGGTGAGGATGTTGTAGAGATCTCGATGCACGGTGGTATTAAGAACCTTGAGATGGTTTTAAATTTCCTGATTTCCCGGGGGGCACGCCTTGCAGAAAGGGGGGAATTTACAAGAAGAGCAGTTGAAAATGGCAAGATGGACATCTTTGAGGCAAATGCAGTCCTTGAACTCATTGAAGCAAAAACGGAAAAAGGAGTCCTTCTTGCATCCTCCAGGCTTTTTGGTAGATTGGGTAAAGCAGTGGAAGTTGTGAGGAATAAAATTCTTGAAGTAAATGCAAAAATAGAAGCAGTCATTGATTTTCCTTTTGATGTTGAAGAAATACCCGAAGAAACCTTAAGGGATTTGCTTGAGGACATAAAAAGCGACATAAAAAAACTCATAACCTCCTACAAAGCATCACGAATTGTTTTTGATGGTGTGCGTATTGCGATTGCTGGAAAACCAAATGTGGGAAAATCCACACTTCTTAATGCACTCCTGAAATTTGATAGGGCAATTGTATCCGAGATCCCCGGGACAACAAGGGATACAATAGAAGAGACAATAGACTTTTTTGGTTTCCCTGTAAAGATCATTGATACTGCAGGTATAAAGGAAACCTCTGATAAAATTGAAAGTCTTGGTATTGAAAGAAGCAGGCGTGCGATTGAGACCTCTGACTTAATCCTCTTTGTTTTTGATGCATCAACCCCTCTGGATAAGGAGGACATTGAACTTGCAGAGTTTACTTCTGAAAAAAACCGTATTATTGTTTTGAATAAGACTGACCTTCCTAAGGTTCTCACAGTGGATGCACTTTCAAAATTATTCCCAAATGAGGTAATAATAGAAATTTCAGCATTATTGAAAGAGGGCATAGAGTTAGTTGAGGAAGCAATTAAGAAAAAGTTATTGAATATTGATATTGATTCCATCCTTGTATCAAATAAAATTGAGTTTGAATTATTGAATAACACACTTACGCATATTGATAAGGCAAGCGAAAATCTTGAAACAGGAATGCTTGACCTTGTTTCAGAAGAGTTAAGAGAGGCAGAAGAAATATTGAGTAGCACAACGGGGGAAAATATTTCACAGGATATCCTTAATGCCATATTCTCGAGGTTCTGCATTGGAAAATAGTGTTGGTATTGTTGGGCTGGGGAAGGTTGGGAAGAGCCTTGCATATAATTTCATTAAAAGAGGCTTCAGAGTCTATGCCTCAACCCATAAGCCGTTGAGTGTAGATAGTAAAAATAGACTTTCAGGCATAGAAGTTGTTTCAACAGAAGAGATTCCAACTCATACAAAAATCGTTTTTCTTGCAGTAGAGGATCATAAAATTGAGGAGGCATTTTATGAGATGAAGGATGGGTTAACGGGGGGGCATCTTGTCATTGTATTGAGTGGTGCATTTGACATAAAAAAATTAATGGTTGAAGGACCCTGTATTGTGCGGGCACATCCTGTGAGGGCATTCAAAGAAGACGAATTTTCTGATATAGGAAATACAATTTTTGTGATTGAAGGCACTTACGGGGTTGATCTCCTCAAAGAGGTGATTGAGTGTCTAAATTGTCGTTATATTGAATTTAAAGGAGATTTCAGGCTCTACCATGCGTCTTTAGTATTTGTATCAAATTTTATCTTTTCTCTTTATAAAGAAGGCGAAGAGATGCTTACGGAGGCTGGTTTTACTGATGAAAATACTATAAAGGAGATCCTTATTACTCTCATGAAGAATGCAGTAGAAAACATAGAGAAGGCAGATATCTTTGGGCTTACAGGACCTGTTGAAAGAAATGATACGGAAACTGTGCTTTCGCATCTTGAAGCAATAAAAAATGAGGATACACGATTGCTTTATGCACTTCTTTCCTTAAAACTTCTGGATATTGCAAAAAAGAAGTATCCGTGCAATAATTATAGGGAGATTGAAGCAATTTTGAGAGGTGCGATGTGGAAGAAAGAATGACAGTCCCAAAATTAGTGAAACTAAAAGGACAAAGGAAGATCGTCTCTATTACTGCCTACGATTTTCTCTTTGCCCGTATTGTTGATAATGCAGGTTTTGACTTTGTCCTTGTGGGGGATTCCGTGGGGACAACCTATCAGGGGTGTTCAACTACACTCCCTGTGACAATGGAAGAGATGCTCTACCACACGCGCATTGTAAGGAGAGGAGTTAAAAATGCACTTCTTGTGGGAGATATGCCATTTTTATCATATCAAACATCTGTTTCGGATGCGATAAGGAATGCAGGGCTATTTCTAAAGGAAGGAGCAGAGGCAGTAAAACTTGAGGGAGGCGTTGCGGTAAAAGATATCGTAAAAAAGTTGGTTTCGTTCGGGATACCTGTAATGGGACATGTAGGGCTTACCCCGCAATCCATAAATGTGCTCGGTGGATATAAGATCCAGGGGAAGGGGGAGGCATCAATAAAAAGATTGAAAGAGGATGTAGAGGCGCTGGTTGATGCAGGCGTATTTGCTATTGTCCTTGAAGGTGTATATGAAGATGTTGCAAAGGAGATTACAGAGAGTATACCCGTGCCAACAATTGGTATTGGTGCAGGGAGATTTTGCGACGGGCAGATCCTTGTTATTACAGACATACTTGGTCTTGACCCTACATTTACGCCCCGATTTGTAAAGAAGTATAGAGACCTCTATAATGAGGTGCTTCAGGCACTCCTCACATATAAAGAGGATGTGCTTAAAGGAAAATTTCCGGAAGATGTACATTCTTTTAAGAGGAAGGAGGAGTAAATGGAAGTTATAAGAAGCGTAAAAGATATGCAGCATATTTCAAATAGGTTGAAGAAAGAAGGGAAGTCAATTGGTTTTGTCCCTACGATGGGGTATCTCCATGAGGGGCATCTTTCCCTTGTAAGAAGAGCGAGAAACGAAAACGATGTGGTTGTTGTGAGTATCTTTGTAAATCCAATTCAATTTGGGCCAGAGGAAGATTATGCCCGTTACCCCAGGGATGAGAAGAGAGATCTTTCTTTGCTTGAAGGGCTTGCAGATTTTGTATTTATACCTGATGTAAAGGATATGTATGAAGAAGGTTTTGTAACATATGTGGATGTTGAGAAAATTACAACGCATCTCTGTGGGGCATTCCGCCCCGGGCATTTCAGGGGTGTTGCAACGGTTGTCCTCAAACTCTTTAATATTGTAAAGCCTGATAGGGCATATTTCGGGAAGAAAGACTACCAGCAATTCAGGGTAATAGAGAGGATGTGCAGGGATTTGAATTTAGAAGTTGAGATTGTCCCGTGTGAAACTGTGCGGGAGAAAAATGGACTTGCAATGAGTTCAAGAAATGTGTATCTCTCAAAAGAGGAATTTGAAGATGCAGGTATCATTTATAAGGCGCTTTCATATGGTAAAAGCCTTATTGAGGGAGGAGAAAGGGATTCAAAGAGCGTGATAAGTAAGATAGAAAATATGATAAGAGAAAAACCAACACTAAAGAAAATCGACTACATTGCTATTGTTGACCCTATGACCCTTGAAGATGTAAAGACTATAAAAGGTCCTGTTGTTATCCTCTTTGCAGGCTATTTTGGCACGGCACGCCTTATTGACAATGTAGAGGTTATGTTATGAAGTACGAACTGCTTAAATCAAAAATCCACAGAGCGACGGTGACAGGTAAGGATATTAACTACGAAGGGAGTATAACTATTGGTAAGGATATCTGTGAAAAGGCACATTTATGTGAATTTGAGAAGGTGGATGTCTACAACATCACAAACGGAGAAAGGTTTACGACCTATGTGATATATGGGGAAAAAGGTGTCATAGAACTTAATGGCGCAGCAGCACGGTGTGGAGAAGTAGGAGACAAACTTATCATTGTAAGTTATGCACTTTTTGACGAAGAGGAGGTGAAATTGCATAAACCGTGGGTTGTGTTACTTAACGAGTATAACGAGATTAAGGAGGTAAGGAATGCAGGAAGTGATTGAAAGAGCCTTATTGACTTCAAAGAAGTTAGGTGCAACTTATGCGGATGTAAGACTTATTGAAAGGGTTACCGAGGACATAAGTGTTTCAAACGGAGAGGTAAAAGGCATAAAGAAGCGTCTTGCAAAAGGCTTTGGTGTCCGTGTTATTGTGGATGGTGCGTGGGGTTTCTTTTCTTCCTACAGGGTTGAGCCCGAAGAAGGGGCACATGTTGCAGAGGTTGCAGTTTCAATTGCAAGGGCATCAGCAAAGACGAAGATTGAGGATGCACGCCTTGCCCCAATTGAGGTATATGAGGATAGAGTCCCTCAACCAGTAAAGGTTGATCCATTTTCAGTCCCATTGAATAAGAAGATTGACTTTTTGCTTTCACTTGATAAACTCATGGAAAAGCCAGGCATCATAGTAAGGTCATCCTCCATGCACTTTTCAAGGGAGTGGAAAACATTCGCATCCCTCGAGGGTGCCTTTATTGAGCAGGAGCGTATCGTAAGTGGGGGAGGGATCCAGGCAATTGCAACAGATGGGAGAGAGATACAGGTAAGAAGTTACCCTGCATCTTTTGGTGGAGATTATGCAAGAAAAGGGTATGAATTTATAGAAGAGATGAAGTTGGAGGAGAATGCTGAGAGAGTTTCAAATGAGGCATTAATGCTTCTTAAGGCAAAACCTGCTCCAACCGGCAGAATGGACCTCGTTATTGGACCATACCAGATGGCACTGCAAATTCATGAGTCTGTTGGGCATCCAACTGAACTGGATAGAGTACTTGGAGAAGAGGCATCATTTGCAGGCACATCATTTTTGACACCCGAGAAACTTCACAATTTCCAGTTTGGCTCAAAATATGTGAATATCGTTGCAGATGCAACGGTTGACTATGCACTTGGCGGATTTGCCTACGATGATGAGGGTGTAAAGGCAAAGAAGGTTTATCTTGTAAAAGAGGGAGTCTTTACTGGGTATCTTAATTCAAGAGAGACCGCACAAAGACTCGGGCTTGAGCCAATGGGTGCAATGAGAGCGGATGGGTGGAACAGGCAGCCCATTATAAGGATGACAAGCATAAACCTCGAACCAGGGAATATGACTCTTGATGAACTCGTTCAAGGCATTGATAACGGTTTGCTTATTGATGTAAATAAGTCATGGAGTATTGACCAGAAGAGGTTGAACTTCCAGTTTGGAACAGAGTTTGGTTATGAGATTAAGAATGGTAAAATCCAGGATATGGTGAAAAACCCAAGTTATTCTGGCATTACATATGAGTTCTGGAGGAGTTGTGATGGGGTTGGAAATGAGAGTTACTACCATATTTTGGGTCTTCCGAACTGTGGAAAGGGAGAGCCACAGCAGGTTATGGAAGTTAGCCACGGCTCAAGTTATGCAAGGTTCAGAAATGTAACTGTGGGGGTAAAAAATGAATAAGGAAAGAATTCTACAAATTTTGGATTATGTCGTTAAGCATACGAAGGCAGATGGAGTTGAAGCACTATTAATGGGTGGTGAGTCTTACCTAACAGGCTTTGCAAATAATTATATTCATAGAAATGCGGGTGAAGAAAATTACGAACTCCATATAAGGGTCGTTTTAGGGAAAAAGGTAGGTGCCACTTCTACCTCGGACTTGAGCGATGAAGCAATTGATGCTGCAATCGAGAATGCTATAAATATTGCAAAACTTCAAAAAGAAAATAAGGACTTTGTAAGTTTACCAAAAAATTATCCAGGGGAAACTGAATTTGAGTTTGTTTCTGATATACCAGATGCAGATACCCGTGCGGATTTTGTAAAACTGCTCCTTGCCGCTTCTAAAAAATATGGATTTGTTTCTTCTGGCAAATTTGAAACAGAACTCTTTAAGGTTGCAGTAAAAAACTCTCTCGGTGTTGAAAGATATATGGAAAGGAGTACATCGACCCTTAAAAATATCGTTTTGACGGATACCTCTTCTGGATTCTCGCAGGATTCCAAAGCGAACTACAGGGATATAAATGTAGAAAATATTCTTGAAGAAAGCCTTGAGATTGCAAGAATGGGTCAAAACCCTGTATCGATTGAGCCTGGCAAATACGAAGTCATCTTAACTCCATATGCGGTAGAAGAATTTTTATCATCGATGAAATATTTATCACTGAGCGCAAAAAATATAGAAGAAGGCACGAGTTTTATGAAAGGCCACTTCGGAGAAAAACTATTTCCTGAAACAATCACCCTTTTTGACGACGGGACTGCAAGCGAAACTCTGAAGATGCCATTTGATTTTGAAGGCGTCCCAAAGAAGAAGGTATATTTTATTGAGAATGGCGTTGTTAAGGATGTGTTATACGACTCTTTCTATGCCTATAAAGAAGGTAAAGACCCTACAGGGCATTCGCTTCCGCAACCAAATGAACTTGGTGCGTATCCTATGAATTTCTTTGTTGGTATTGGTGATGCAACAGTTGAGGAGATGATTTCGCATGTTGAAAAAGGGCTTTTTGTTCAAAGGTTCTGGTACACAAATCCTATGGAACCAGCAACACTACTCATTACAGGAATGACAAGGGACGGGCTTTTCCTTATTGAGAACGGGAAGATTACAAAGCCTGTTAGGCATATGCGTTTTACTGAAAGTATCCTGAATGCATTTAAAAACTGTTTGGAGATTTCAAATGTTTCTAAGATAATATACGAAGATGGTGCAGTAACAACAGCACCTTATATGAGGATAAAAGAGTTTAATTTTACAAGCAGAACTGAATTTTAGGAATTATGGATTTGCGAGGTTATTCTCTTAGGTATGCTTGAGGGTTCTTTAAGAGATTTTTCGCTTGATGATCTGTTGCAGATGATTGCCCTTGGAGGCAAAACAGGGGAACTTCACCTTGAAGGAATAACACCTTTTGGTAAAAAGAAAGGTATCATATATTTTGAAAATGGTGAAGTAAGGGATGCAGAAACAGAAGAATCTCGTGGTGAAGTTGCAATTGTTGAACTCCTCAACATAAAGGAGGGCTCTTTCAAGTTTGTCCCAAATGATACGATGCATGTAAAGAGGTCGATAACTAAATCCGTCCCTGACCTTGTCCTCCTTGCAACTTCAAAATTGGATGAATGGAACAGGGTAAAAGTAAAGGTCGGTTCTCCTGATTCTGTTTTTAAGATGGTAACGGATGATGTCCCTGAAGAAATCCATCTTTCCCAAACCGATTGGAAAGTATTAATGCTGTTACAGAGGGGCCTTACAGTGAGGGAAGCTGCCTTAAAACTCAATATGACTGTGTTTGATGTTGCAAAGATTGCATACGGTCTTACCGCATTGAAGATTATAAAAGAAGTAGGTGAGAAGAACCCCGAAACACAGGAAGTAAAAAAGAAAGCGCCTCCAAGGAATTTTATCCTGAGGCTTATTGATAGAATTAAGGGGCTTTGATGAAGCACTATAAGATTGTCGTAACTGGTCCATTTGCAGCAGGAAAGACAACATTTATAAAGACCATTACGGAAATTTCTCCTATCTCAACAGAGGCAAAAATAACCTCCGAGGAGGAAGCAAGTGTAAAGGATTCAACAACCGTTGCGATGGATTTTGGGCGTATTACTGTTGATGAAGATTATGTCCTTCATATCTTTGGAACCCCCGGGCAATTCAGGTTTAACTATATGTGGAGTATCCTTTCAAAAGATGCACTTGGTGTGATTCTCCTTGTTGATTCAGGCGATAGAGATATGTTTGATGAGGCGAAAGATATGCTGAATTTCTTTAGAGTAAAAACAGATGTGCCTATTATTATTGCACTTAATCACTTTAACGAGAAGGAACATATAAGTGAAGAGGAATTGAGAAAGATAATGAATGTTCCAGACTCGATACCTGTTATAGGGTGCGATGCAACGAGTAAGGAGAGCGTAAAAGCAGTTTTATTGAAACTCCTTGAGTTGATCCTTCAGGAACAGGAATAAAACTTAATGGGAGAGTGATGCTTGATTTATTTTACTTTTGTATATAATGTAAGTGGAATTTTATCCCGGAAGGGAAAGGAGGTAAAGGATGAAAAAGTTGTTGGTAGTAATGTTAGCGATGGTGCTTGTTGTATCCCTCTTTGCGGGATGCAAACCTGCAGGAGGTGGAAAGCTTGACCTCTCCAAGAGGAAGTTTAAGATCGGTCTTGTAACAGATGTTGGTGGTCGTGGTGACAGGTCATTTAACGATTCTGCACTTCGTGGTCTCGAAACCTGGGCTGCAAAGGTAAAGTATGTTGAAGGTGGTGGTTATCAGGCGCTTACCGATGATGAGTACAAGGCAAGCATTCCAGATGACCTCAAGGACAGGAACATTGTGCCTCTCGATGTAGAGCCAATCGTTCTTGAATCAAAGGCAAAAGAGGACTACATTCCAAACATCCAGACGCTTGTTGAGCAAAAGCATGTGGACCTTGTAATTGGTGTCGGCTTTATGCTTGCTGGTGCAATCGGTGAATCAGCACAGAAATATCCAAACACAAAGTTTATGCTCATTGATTCTACACCTGTTGATGCAAATGGCAACCCTGTCAATCTTCCAAATGCTGTTGGTTATCTCTTTAAAGAGCAGGAATGTGGATTCCTTGTTGGTGCAATTGCAGGTTATGCAACAAAGGCAAACAAAGTTGGATACATTGGCGGTATGGCAATCCCACCGGTTTTAAGGTATGAAGCAGGCTTTAGAGCAGGTGTAAAGACAACAAATCCCAAAGCACAGATTGTTGGGCAGTATACAAACTCCTTCACAGATGCAGCGCTTGGAAAGAGTGCAGCACAATCACAGATGGCTCTTGGTGCTGATGTCCTCTTCCATGCAGCAGGTGCAACCGGGAACGGTATGTTCCAGGCAATCTGTGAGAAGGGTGCACCCTATTGGGGCATTGGTGTAGATGTTGACATGGGTCTTGATCCGAACCTTTGCCCTGCAAGAACCCTTACATCTGCATTGAAGCATGTTGATTATGCAACATACGAAGCAATTAAATCGGTTGTTGATGGGACATTCCAGGGTGGTGCAGTGATCCTGTCGCTTAAAGATGGTGGTGTGGGTTATGCGCCAGACCATGTAAAGGATGTCATTTCCGCTGATCAAATTGCAAAGGTTGAGAATTTAAGGAAAATGCTTATTGAGGGTAAATTTACAATCCCGGAAGATCCAAAGGCAGTTGATACCTGGACACCTCCAACAGGATTCTAAGAGTATGATTTTAAAGGGCAGGAGGTAATTTGGGCTTCCTGCCCGCATTTTTTATATACGGAGGCCTAATGTGGAAGCGCTAAGGGTTGAGCATATTGTTAAAAGATTTCCCAATGTCCTTGCAAACGATGATGTAAGTCTATCAATTGAGAAAGGCGAGATTTTTGCAATCGTGGGAGAAAATGGTGCTGGCAAATCTACTTTGATGAAGATCGTATATGGGTTGTATCTCCCGGATAGTGGAAGTATCTATGTCTTCGGGAAAAAGGCGTCCATAAGAAGCTCAAGAGATGCTATTAACCTTAAAATTGGCATGGTGCATCAGGAATTTATGCTTATCCCAAGATTTACTGTGACTGAAAATATTGTCCTTGGAGATGAGCCAAAGAAATACGGTTTTGTATTTGACTACAGTAGGGCGAAAGAGGAGATAGAAGCACTTTCTGAAAGTTATGCATTAGAAGTTGACCCGAAAGAAAGAGTAGAGAACCTTCCCGTGGGGATCCAGCAGAGGGTAGAAGTGTTAAAGATCTTACGGCGTGGTGCAGAGATCCTCATTTTTGATGAGCCTACAGCATTTTTGACGCCAGAGGAGACAGAAGAACTGTTTAAGACATTGAGAAAGTTAAAAGAGGGAGGCAAAACGATCATCTTTATTTCACATAAGTTAAGCGAAGTTATGGAGATTGCAGATAGAATTGCGGTAATGAGAAGGGGAAGGGTCCAGGGTGTTGTAAAAAAAGAGGAAACAAACGAGAGAGAACTTGCAAAAATGATGGTTGGAAGAGATGTTGTGCTTGAGATCGAACGGGTGAAGAGAGAGCCAGGGAATGTGGTTTTTGAGGTAAAAGATCTTACTGTAAAAAATGTAAGGGGTGTTATCGGCTTAAAGGATGTAAGTTTTGCTGTGAGGGAAGGTGAAATTGTTGCAATTGCAGGTGTAGAAGGAAATGGACAGTCAGAACTTGTTAATGCCATACTCGGATTCTATAGACCGGTAAAAGGTACTATATCTATCGCAGGTAATGAGATGAAGTTTGTAACGCCATATGAGATTCGTTCAAAAGGGCTTGCCTATATTACTGAAGATAGAAAAAGAAGAGGCCTTATTTTGCAGTACAGGGCAAGGGAAAATATCATTTTGGGAAAACACACGCTTTATCCTTTCTCTAAAAATGGCATAATGAATGACAGTGCAATCGATGAGTATGCGACCCGGAAGTTAGAGGAATTTGATGTGCGCCCACCTGAACCTTATATGAAGGCAGTGAATTTTTCTGGTGGAAACCAGCAAAAGATCATCCTTGCAAGAGAACTTTCAATGGAACATAAGTTCTTGCTTGCATCTCAACCAACAAGGGGGCTTGATGTTGGTGCAATGGAATTTGTGTATAAATGGCTCATCGAGGAGAAAAAAAGAGGAATTGGGATTTTACTTATATCTCTGGAACTTTCAGAAGTGATGGGACTTGCAGATAGAATCCTTGTCCTCTATAAGGGTGAAATTGTAGGAGAAACAACACCTGAAGAGACGAATGAAATAGAACTCGGCGAAATGATGCTCGGGCTCAAAAGGATGGTGCGACAATGAAAGAGGTTTTGGGTAGAATCTTTATACACAGGCGTGAAGAAAACTGGTGGATGAATATCCTTGTTCCAATCACCTCTATTATTATTGCTCTTATTGTGGGTGCAATATTTATTGCTTCAACTGGGAGAGACCCAATACTTGCATACAAGTTAATGTTTGGTGCATCAGGTCTTATTCCAGGCCCCTATTTTAAGACCCACTTTGCCGAGATGCTCCTCTATACAGCACTTTTTGTTTCAACTGGTCTTGCATTTGCACTACCTGCCCGTGCCGGGCTTTTCTCGATTGGTGCAGAAGGGCAGTTTATAGTAGGCGCAATCACTGCTGCATTCTTTGGATACTGGGAGCCTCTTTATAATCTTCCAGGCGCTATTCATATAATCATTATTTTTGTTATGGTGATTCTCATTGGTGGCTTTTGGGGACTTATTGCAGGCATTCTTAAGGCGAAGAAGGGCATTAACGAAACAATCATCACTATAATGCTTAACTGGATTGCGTTTCATATCATTGAAGGCTGGCTTGTCCCAACTGGTGGTCCTATGTCTGCAAATGTTGCAACAGGTGTTTCAGGAACTCCGTATGTATCACCTTCCGCAAGACTTCCCATTATCCTCCCGGGAACGAGGCTCAACATAAGTATTCTCATAATGCTTTTTGTAATCTATTTAGCGTGGTTTTTGCTATATCGGACTGTTTTTGGTTATGAAATAAGGGCAATGGGATATACTGCAATTACCAATATGGAGGCACCTAAAATTGGCGGTGTGAATACAGAAAAGAGGATTATGCAGATAATGTTTATGGGGAGCGCAATTGCAGCACTTGGTGGTTCTTTCGTTGTGCTTGGATTTCTCGGGCAGTATCCTCCAGTATTTGAAGGTGGCTATGGCTTTGATGGTATTGCAGTTGCTCTTATTGGAGGGAATGAACCTGTTGGGATTCTTTTCTCGGCAATCCTTATTGGTGCATTAAGGACTGGCGCAACAGCAGTGCAACTTGCAAGAATTCCGAAGACATTCCCTGCAATCATTGAAGGGCTCATCGTTGCATTTATTGCACTTGAGGAACTTATGAGATATCTACTATCTATGGTCCTTTTGAAGAGAAAGGAGAGTGTCGCATGAACTGGACATTCCTGATAAATCAGTCTTTAGCACAGATGCTTGATTTTGCAGCACCGATTCTTTTTGCTGCATTAGGTGGTGTTGTATCTGAAAATGCAGGTGTTGTAAACATTGCTCTTGAAGGGATTATGCGATTTGCTGCATTTTTTGGTGTGTGGGGTGCATTTGTATCAAAAAATCCGTGGGTAGGATTGCTGTGGGGTATTGGAATTGGCGCACTTCTTGGTGCATTTCATGCGTATATCACGGTAAAATGGGCAGGCGACCAGATTGTCTCGGGTGTTGCTATAAATGTCGTTGCTGCAGGTGGTATAAGATATTTTCTTGAGTGGATATTCAAAACAACTGGTTATTCACCACCTGTTGCATATTTTGGTGACCCTGCGCATCTTATAAACCTGAGATTCCTTGAAAATATTCCTCTACTCGGTGCATTTGCGCACCTCCATATCTTTATCTGGCTTTCTTTGATCCTTGTATTTGTCCTTCACTTCTTTCTTTACCATACAGTGCTTGGCTTACGCATTCGTGCAGTCGGCGAGTATCCTCTTGCAGCAGAAACGCTTGGTATTGATGTATTAAAGATAAAATGGTTGGCTGTTATTGTTGGAAGTATTATCGCTGCACTTGGTGGTGTTGCACTTTCTCTGGGGACAATGTCTTCTTTTGTTGAGACGGGTATGGCTGCAGGTAAAGGATTTATAGGGCTTGCTGCAATGATCTTCGGAAAGTGGACACCAGTTGGTGCAATGTGGGCAACATTTCTTTTTGCCTCTGCGCAGGTTTTGCAGTTCTTACTTCAGGCAGTTGCAAAGGGTATGGCCTCAAAAATTCCTGTTGGGTTTTATCTTGCACTCCCCTACATTCTTACAATTGGTGCACTTATTGGTGTTGTAGGCAAAGCAGTTGCGCCAGCAGCAGATGGTGTGCCATATAAGAAGGAAAGCTAATTTCCCTTTTGTCACCCCGAACGCAGTGAGGGGTCTCCCAAATTTGAGGGGGTGGACGAGCCCTCCTCCAACTCCACCCAAAGACGACTTTATGCCTTTGGGGGAAGTTCGAAGGGGGTCTGTTAACCCCTTCGATTGAGTGAGGGGGTGGGTAGGATCCCCCTCAAAACTCCCCCAAAAACATAACTGAGGAGATTCTTCCTCGCAAACAACGCTCGTCAGAATGACAATCAATGGAGGAGGTGGACTGACCCTCCAACTCCACCCAAAAAGATTTTGTGTTTCCTTGGGGAAAAGTTAGAAAGGGGGTTCACCCCCTTTCTAATATTGGGAGATCCCTCGCTTCGCTCAGGACGACAAGAAAAAGGCGGAGATCCCTCACAAAAGGCGTTCGGGACGACCAAACTACGGTCGGTTCTGAAGGGGATCTTTTGACCCCTTCGATTGGTTGTCACCCCGAACGCAGTAAGGGATGACGGCGTGGTGGTGTCACCACGGAAAACATAAAATTTTTGTATAATTTAACTGGAGATGGAATATGATTTTAACAACGACACCAAATATTGAAGGCAAGAAAATTGTTCGTTATCTTGGAATCGTAACAGGAGAGGTAATTGAAGGTGCAAATGTTTTAAGAGACATTGCAGCATCGATTACAGATTTCATTGGAGGACGTGCAAAAGCCTACGAGGAAGTTTTCATAAGGGCAAAAGAAGAAGCATTAAACGAAATGGTCGAAAGAGACGAACAGCTTCACGCAAATGCGATTGTTGGTATTGACCTTGATTATGAAGTTTTAGGTCAATCAGGTTCCATTCTTCTTGTTTCTGCTTCAGGTACTGCCGTGTTTGTGGAAGATGTTAATTTATGAAAGCCTTTAAATTTGTATCAATTTTTGTATTTATCTTTTTTATTGCAATTTCTCTTCCTTCTGTTTCTGCACAATTATTTAAACCAAGCGTAAGAAATAGTATTACACTTGTTCCTGCCTATTTTTATCCCACAGAGGACGATTTTTTGAAACTCATAAATGCTAAAACAGTAAGAACTCAAGTCATCATTTTGAATCCCGATAACGGGCCATCAGGAATTGCGGACGATAATTATAAAGATGCTATAAGAAGATTGCTTCTTAAAGGAAAAATTCCGATTGGGTATGTTTATACGGGATATGGAAGAAGGGACATCAATGATATTAAAAGCGATATTGATAGGTGGTATAAATTTTATCCTAATATAAGGGGTATATTTTTGGACGAGGTAAGTGATAATGAAGAATTTATTGCTCTTTATGCAGCCCTCTATAAATTTATCAGAAGCAAATACAGGGGGATGGTTGTGATAAATCCTGGCACAAATTTCTCCAAGGAACTTATAAACTTTTGCGATTATGCAGTTGTGTTTGAAGGTTCGCCTGATGAACTTTCAAACTTTGTAGTTGATAAATCTTTGTTACCTTGTAGCAATAAATTGGTGTTTCTTGTGTATGGCGTAAAGGATAATGAGTTTGGGGAAATCCTAAACGATGTAATTGAAAAGGGTGTCAAAAATATCTATATTACGGATGATACTCTCCCTAATCCGTGGGACACATTGAGTAAATACTTCGGAAGGTTTTAAAAAAGGGGGGGCAAAGCGCCCCCTAAAATTAATTCAACCGGAGATTAGTACTCGTACCAGTGCTTACCGTCTACACCAGTGCCTTTTGCATTAATTCTTACATCTGCTTGGGTTAAGTCAGTTTTCACATCATAAACCCATCCGCCTGCATCGGTTAGTTCTGTATTGTTGG
>Ga0078972_1009811_pt1 | contig 18512 bp, 11 predicted proteins | sample YelNatPaOPGAMG01_FD_67568 | JGI IMG/M metagenome (GOLD analysis project Ga0078972, IMG submission 67568) | Hot spring thermophilic microbial communities from Obsidian Pool, Yellowstone National Park, USA - OP-RAMG-01 (SPADES assembly) (version 2) | ecosystem: Environmental > Aquatic > Thermal... | reverse complement strand
TTAAAAAAAAATAAACAACCCAAAAGGTGAAACAAAGATGCAAAAAAACCTTCATATAAACCAACAACAAATCAGATGAACTGAAAACAAACACCGTATTGCAAATGCGTGATGCGGAAATAGATTTTAGGACGATTTAAGAATGTATTTCTAATTAAAATCTATAAACCTTATTACTTTATTTTGGCGGCGTAGCTTTTTGTACGCACAAATAAATCGTTCAATTTAGGTTATAATATCACTATTTTTGCATAATAACACCAACTCTAATATTGTGCAGCATCTATGGTATTATACTGGTTAACCTGGCTTAAGAAATTGTATTTCACCACTTACCACAAACTACCTCCCACAAACCGTTTCTAATTTTCGGCACTATTTTTCATTTGCTGCCGGTTTATAGTTTTACTATATTTACACTAAAACTTGGTGAAACATCGCAGCTACAAAACTAAATATTGAAAAGCTTAAAGCTCATTTTGTAAAACACCCTATCTTTAGCAATAGGGATATTTTTAATTTTTACAAAAAGTTTGAGCCGGATATAAAATCCACTACAGTAAATTGGAGAATATATAACCTTGTGCAGCTTGGTGTATTAAACCGTATCGGCAAAGGTAAATTCAGTATTGGCTCTTCAAAAATTTATATTCCAGAGCTTCCATCTAAAATATATTCTCTAAATAAAAAGTTAAAAAAACAATTCCCGTTTCTTACCTGTTGCCTTTGGGATACTTCAGTCATAAATGAGTTCATGGTTCACCAGCCTGGTAAGTTTTATATTCTTGTTGAAACAGAAAAAGAATCTATGGAATCTGTTTTCTATTTCTTAAAAGAAAATAATTATCCGGTGTACTTAAATCCCGATGCTGACATCATCAGCAAATATTTATCTTCAGAAAAAAAAGCTATTATTATTAAACAATTAGTATCCGAAGCTCCGTTGCAAAACATTAAAGACGTAAACACAATAACAATCGAAAAAATGCTTGTTGATATATTTTGCGATGATAATATTTTCTCTGCTCAACAAGGTTCGGAAATGAAAAATATATTTAAGGAGGCTATTAAAAAATATAATGTAAATGAAAGCCGTATGCTTCGGTATGCTGATAGAAGAAGAAGAAAAGATGACCTTATTAAATATCTAAAAACAATTTCCACAAAACCCAAAGCTAAACAGGATTTCGGCGCTAAAAACAATTTGCTGCCGGTATTGAAAATCCTCAGCAATCAAAAGATTGGATTATAAAAGAGCCATTGAATACTAAATTGAACCGTTTGAAAAAATCAAACCCGGAAGCTTTTTTCTATTGGTATAAAATTTTAGAAATTAAATCCGGCGTCTAATTAATTACAAAACTATAAGAATTAAATTCTCAACGATTATGAAAATCTTTCTGTTGTCTCTGTTCAAATAATTTTTCACTTTCCTAAAATTTTCTTAATATAAGTTCATGAAAAACAATTATTTTATAAATATTTGTATTTAAAGGAGATTCGGTTCCAAATGCTCTATCACATTAACTCTAAAACTGTCTTAGGCTAGCTTAATGAACAACTTCATTACAAACAGCGATAAAAGACAATTAAAAAACAGACTCATCGAGCTGCTTTCCAAAAGTAAAGAACTCAAATTCCTTATCGGCTTTTTTTACTTCTCCGGATTAAAGGAATTATTTCAAGGGTTGAAATCAAATGATATAGTCAAATTAAAAATTCTTGTCGGATTAAATGTAGATAAAACCAGCCGCGGTCTTTTTGAGTACGGCGATAAAGATATTAAAATCACTGACGATGAAAGAGTTCACCAATTTTACGAATCAATTAAGAAATCCATTAACACAGAAAGTTTTGATAATAAAGACTTTTATGAACAGTCAAAATATTTCCTTCAAATGATAAAAGATGATAGGATTGTATTAAGAAAAACTTATGAGCCCAACCATGCAAAGATTTATTTATTCATACTAAACGAAGAGCAGATAGGTCGCAATAAATTATTTATCACCGGCAGTAGTAACCTTACTTCAGCAGGCCTTTCTTCACAGCAAGAATTTAATGTTGAAATAAGCGATTATGGCTTTGATGAAGCTGAAATTTATTTTGATGAATTATGGAATAAAGCCGTTAAGGTTACAGAAGATAATGAGCTTAAGAAAAGATTAATCGAAGTTTTAGAACAGGAAACCTTAATTAAAGAAATTACACCATTCGAAGCTTATGTTTTAACTCTAAAAACTTACCTGGATACTTTCAAAGGTAAAGGCATTGGTCAAAGACTCGTTGAAGTATTAAAAGAAAATGATTTTAAGGAATATAAATACCAATTAGATGCAGTTCAGCAGGCTCTTTCAATTATTGAAAATAACAACGGCGTTATAATAGCTGATGTAGTCGGACTTGGAAAAACCATTATCGCCTGCGCTGTTGCTTTCGAAATGAAAAAACGAGGTATTGTAATTGCACCGCCTGGTCTTATTGGCGATAAATCTAAACAGTCTGGCTGGCGTAGATACCTCGAACAATTTCATCTTAGTAACTTGGGCTGGGATGCTTTCTCTCTCGGCGATCTGGAAACTGTTTCTGAATTTATCTCAAAGGCGAAGGACGTTGAAATAATAATAATCGATGAAGCCCACCGCTTTAGAAATCAAGATACTAAGGACTATGAATTACTTAAAAATATCTGCAGAGGTAAAAAAGTTATCTTACTTACTGCAACTCCGTTTAATAATCGCCCCGCTGATATTTTTTCCCTACTTAAACTATTTATTATTCCTAAAAAGTCGGCAATTACTCTTGATGATGATTTGGAATTTAAATTCAGAATTTTCAAGACTATTTTTGATAGACTTTCTTATATTAAAAAATATCACGACTCATCCGATCCAAAGAAAAGAAATCGTGCAGAAACATATTACAAGGCAATGTTCGGCAAGCTCCCAATTAATCTTAATAACGTTAAAAGATTATCCCATGAGCTTGCTAAAGAAATAAGAGATGTAATTGAACCTGTTACTATTCGCCGTAACCGCCTTGATATTCAAGGTAATCCTTTTTATCGTGATGAAATTAAAGATTTATCTGTTGTTGATGACCCGCAAGAATGGTTTTATGAATTAACCAAAAAGCAATCTGAATTTTACGATAAAATTATTAATGAATATTTTGCCCTCCCTGATCAAGGTGGAACATTCCAAGGCGCTATTTATAGACCTTTTGAATATGAAAAAGAAAAACTTGACGAGCTTGGTGAAGAAGAAAACTTTCAGTACCAGCAGCAGTTTAACTTGTACGATTTTATGAGACGTATGCTTGTTAAAAGATTTGAAAGCTCTTTCGGCGCCTTTCAACAGAGTGTAAATAACTTTATAAAGATCAAAACGGATGTTCTGACTTTTATTGAAAAAACCGGTAAGTATATTTTAGATCGCTCATTGCTTGAAAAAATTTATGAGAAAGATTCCGATGAGATTGAAGAATACCTTCTAACCTATGCTGAGAAAATAAAAAATAATGAATATCCAAAGAACCATAAAATTTATGAATTGAAAAACTTCGCTAAAAAAGATGAATTCATGAATGCTATAAATTCTGATTTAAGAATGTTCAAAAGTATTCTAACTGAACTCAATGAATTAAATCTTGTTAACAATGATCCAAAATCATCATGCCTAATTACCGAACTTAAAAAAGTAATTAATAATAAACCTGGAAATTCAGAACCCAAAAGAAAAATTCTAATCTTTTCAGAATATACCGATACAGTAAATTATCTTTCACCAATTTTATTAAAAGAATTCAACAACAGAGTTCTTATTGTTTCCGGTGATTTGCCTTCAAGCAAAATTAAAGAGATAAATAAAAACTTCGATGCTTCTTCAGTTGAGCAGCATGATAATTATGATATTCTTCTTGCCACTGATAAAATTTCCGAAGGCTTTAATCTTAATCGTGCCGGTATGGTTATTAATTATGATATACCTTGGAATCCTGTCCGTGTAATTCAAAGAGTAGGAAGAATAAACCGCATCAGTAAAAAGGTATTCGATAAATTATACATAGTTAATTTCTTTCCAACCGAGCAGGGTTCAGATCTCGTACGCTCAAGAGAAATTGCTTCTCAAAAAATGTTCTTAATTCATAATGCACTTGGTGAAGATGCTAAAATATTTGATATTGATGAAGAACCTTCGCCTTCAGGTTTATATTCAAGAGTACAGCAAAACCCGGAACAACTTGAAAGCGAAAGTTTCTATACAAAAGCTCTAAAGGATTACGAAGCAATTAAAATTCAGTTCCCCGATTTAATTAGCTCTTTAGAAAAATTCCCACCGCGTATCAAAGTCGCTAAAAAATACTCAGAGAATGAATTACTTGTCGTAATTAAAAAGCAGCGCCTTTTTGTTCATCATATTTTATATGATGCCGAAGAAGATAATCATTCAATCATAAATCTTGATACAGTTTATGAAAATTTAAAAGCTAGTAAAGAAGAGCCTTCTCTTGCTTTGAGTGATCGCTTTTGGGATAACTATGAAATAGTTAAAAACTACAAACTAAAAGGAAGAGCAAATATTTCAGAAAACAGCATACAACAAAAATCAATTAATAATCTTAAGTATCTTTTAAAAATAAATAACAAGGAAGAGCTTACAGAATTAAAGCCGTTTATTCGTATGCTTCTGGAAGATGTCCTGGATTACGGAACTCTTTCCGATTATACCTTAAGAAGAATTTCAAATTTAAAACTCACACTATCCCTCCCCTTTAATAAAGGGGAGGGCGAGGGTGGGGTTCCTGATAAAACTATTCGCGAACTCGCGGCTTTAAAGAAAGAGCTTGGCAGCAACTATTTATACGATGAAAAACAGAAATTAGTAGATTTAACAAAAGAAATAATTATCGCGATAGAAAATCAAAAATCAATTTAAATCATTTCCCTTCCCTTTAATAAAGGGAAGGGCAAGGGATGGGTTCGTAAGACACTTAGCAACACAAGGAATTTAAATGTCAATCAAAGAAATATTACAAAACCTCATTCAAAATTTCTCATCAGAAAATTTAATCGATCTATTCCGTAATAAATCAAATTCCTTCCGCCAGATAAACGAAGAAGAGAATCAATACAACAACGACTTCTTTTCAAACGGCGTGAAGTTTGGCGAAATAAAACTAGATAGTGAAGATGAGCTAATTATCTACACCTTCAAAACAAACAAAGCCCTTACCGAACGCTCCGGCAAAAAAGCGCAATACGATTTAGCCAAGAAAATATTAAAACAAGAACAGCGCTATGCCGCCGGCTTCTTTATCTTTTATGATGACAACGGCAGCTTCCGTCTCTCCCTTGTTTACGATACGCCTCAACCAAACGGTAAAAGAGAATGGAGCAACTTCAAAAGATTTACTTATTATGTCAATCCCACTAAACCGAACAAAACATTCCGTCTTCAAATCGATAGAGCAAATTTTGAATCACTGAATAACATAAAGAAAGCTTTTTCAATTGAAGCTGTTACTGATGACTTTTACAAAGAATTTAAACCTAACTTTGAAAGCTTGTCAGAAAGCATTACCGGCACAAAAAACTTGCAATTAAAACAAGACTTCGCTTTACTCTTTATTATTAGAACAATCTTTCTTGGTTTTGTTCAAAAAAAACTATGGCTAAATGGAGATGAAGAATTCATTCAGAATTATTGGCGCGAATACAAAGAAAAGTATAACAACAAAAACTTATTTTATGATGAATGGCTTAGACCTTTGTTTTTCGAGTCGCTAAATTATCCACCGGGAAGAAAAGTATTCAACCGCTCTACTCCATTTTCTGAAAAAACTGCGCTTGCTTTGCAAATGGCTCCCTTTCTAAACGGCGAACTATTTAAAGAAAAAATAGGAATTGATGATCAGAATTTATCAGTTCCTGACAAAATGATTGAACATTTTTTTGAGTTCTTATTTTCTTACAACTTCACTATTGAAGAAAATACACTTTACGATCAAGAGCTTGAGCTAAACCCGGAATTCCTGGGAATTATTTTCGAAAGACTTGTAAACAAAGAAGACGGCGCAGTATACACACCAAGAACCGAAGTAGATTTTATGTGCCGTATCTCTTTAGTTAAATGGTTGCAAAAGACTTCTAACGTTCATAAGAAAAAACTTTATCACTTATTCTTTGATAAGCATTCCGAAAATAAAAAGGATGAACTTCTTGAAATTGATGAGAAAAAAGAAATTCTAACCTTGCTTAAAAATATTACGGTCTGCGATCCTGCTGCTGGTTCCGGCGCTTTTCCGGTTGGTATGCTGCAAGTTTTGGATGAAACAATTCAGTTATTATCGGAAGCAAACAATGAACCTGTCCGCCGTCCGTCTTTGACGGATAGTGTAGACGGAAGTGCTTTTGAACGAAAGAAAGAAATTATTAGCCGTTCATTGTATGGTGTAGAAGTTAAAGCATGGGCAGTTTGGATAAACCAGCTTCGCCTTTGGCTTTCTCTTTTTATTGATATGCCTGATCAGTTAAATAAATCATTCGAACCGCTCCTGCCTAATCTTGAATTCAAAATAAGAAGAGGTGATTCTCTTGTTCAAAAAATTGGAGATAAACTATTTACCGTTGAGAGCCATGCAAATCTTTCTCCGCAGCTAAAAAGTAAAATTACTTTGCTTAAGAAAGATAAAGCCGATTTCTTCTATGGAAGGAACAGACTTAACGCAAAAATCATAAGGAAAAAAGAGAATGATATTTTCAAAGAAATTATTGAAGAGCAAATATTAGAAAAGAAACGAACCTTGAATGCTTTTAGCAGTACTGGGGTTCAATCAGAAATGTTTGATGTTGTACAAAAGGAAGAACTCCGCCTGCAGATGGACGAGAAAAAGAAGGAAGAAACAATTGAAGAAATTAAATTCTTAGAAGAAGAGCTTAATTCTTTTAAAGATGAACACCCGCTTGTTTGGAATATTGAATTTGCCGAAATATTTTATGATAAAAATGGCTTTGATATTATTATTGGCAATCCGCCTTATGTAAGACAAGAAAAAATTTCTGATCCAAATGGAAAGCACCCGCCAACCGAATACAAAGAACTTCTGCGCCAAACAACTTATGAAGAATTTCCGGAATATTTTTACAGTAAAAAAGACAAATCAAAACTTCGTGTTAAAGTTGATGGCAAATCAGATTTATACACATTCTTTTATGTAAAATCTCTAAAATTATTAAACCACAACGGTGTGTTAACATTTATTTGCTCAAATTCGTGGCTGGATGTTGGTTACGGAAAGTGGCTTCAGCAGTTTATTTTGGAAAACACTAAACTTCACTTTGTAATAGATAACCACGCTAAACGTTCTTTTGCCAGCGCAGATATTAATACAATAATTACACTTTTAGATGCCCCATCCATTTCCCCCCTTTACCAAAGGGGGGACCAAGGGGGGTTAACTAAGTTTATTGTTTTCAAAAAACCATTTGAAGAAGTGCTGAACACTGAAAACTTACTCTTAAACGAGTATGCCGAAACTATAACTAAAGATGATGATTTTAGAGTTTACCCAATTACATACAAAGAACTGAAGGAAGCCGGCACTGTTTACGAAGATGAAAACGATGAAAAACTTGGCAATGGAATTTATGAAGGTGATAAATGGGGTGGAAAATATTTACGTGCACCGGATATTTTCTTTACTATTCTTGAAAAAGGGAAAGATAAACTTGTGAGACTTGGGGATATTGCTGAAGTAAGATTTGGAATTAAAACTGGTGCAAATGAATTTTTCTATCTTGATGACGAAAAAATTAAAAAGTGGGGAATTGAAGAAGAGTTTTTGAAACCAGTGATATTTTCGTTAAAAGAGTTAAAATATATCGATGGAACTAGAAATGTTTTCGAACACAAAATGATTTTTTGTTCTAAAGAAAAAAAAGAGCTTTTACGAACTAACTTATTTAAATATATAAAGTGGGGTGAAAATAATAATTTCAATAAAAGACCAACTGTTCTTAGTAGAAATCCTTGGTATTCATTGGGTAAAAATTGGAAACCGGCTCCTTTAGTTTTTCCCGCAAAAGTTGGCGAACGATTCTTAGTTTTATTTAATATCAACAATATTTTTGAAGACAAAAAACTATATGGTGTTACTCCTATTGACAATACCAAAATAGATATAATTTGTGCTGTATTAAACTCAACTTTGACAAGATTTTTTTTAGACTTAAGCTGTCGCCAGTTAACTGGTGCTCAAGCTATTGCTGATATAGATGTTGTAGTAGTTGAAAAGTTATTCATTGTCAACCCCTTTTTGCTCAACGGGATATTAATAAAAAATGTTTTTAAAAATTTATTAAATATGCCAATAGGCAGCATTATTAATGACTGTGGTTTCGACAAAACCAAACCAATTCGCTCACAAAAGCCAAATCCATTGCCGGACAGAAAAGCACTCGATGATATAATTTTCGATGCACTCGGTTTAACCCAAGCAGAACGGGATGAAGTTTATTACTCAGTTTGTGAGCTTGTGCAAAACAGATTGAACAAAGCAAGGAATGTGTGAGTATTGGTTTACAAACTCTACAACCTCACATATGATGAAGTTAAAATACCTGTCAGCCTATGGCGGAATAGACCCGGAAGAAGTTCGAAATTAAATAATGTGGCTAAAGCCTTTAAAGAGAGAAATTAACAAATATCATCAGTTGGCTAAAGCCAACTGCAATAGAAAAAAAAAGAATAATAATTTAGTTATAAAAAAAATATTGCAGTCAGCTTTAATAATTTGATAAAAAGAACAAAAATTTATTGCAGTTCACTTTAGTGAACTGATTTAAAAGAAGAAGGAATAATATTGCAGTTCACTTTAGTGAACTGATTAAAGAAAAAGAAAATAATATTGCAGTCAGCTTTAGCTGACTGATTAAGAATTAAGAAATTAAACTGGCTTTAGCCACATAATAAAGCTAAATCTCATATTTCTCCTGAATTATTATTATAAGTTGACTAAAGCCAACTGCAATTAAATACAAATATTTTATCAGCTATTTACAATAAAGATAAAATAAAACAAAAATTTATTTATAGATAATGTTGCAGTTCACTTTAGTGAATTGATTTAAAAGAAGAAGGAATAATATTGCAGTTCACTTTAGTGAACTGATTAAAGAAAAAGAAAATAATATTGCAGTCAGCTTTAGCTGACTGATTAAATTAGCTAAACTAAAAATAGGCTTTAGCCACATTTAAAGATAAATAATTTATGAGCTGGGTAAGAATCTGGGCACATCTTGTATTTTCAACAAAAAACAGAGAACCATTTTTAAACTCAAAAGAACTAAGAGAAAAAGTTTATCAACACATCAAAGAAAATGCTAAATCAAAAACTATCTGGCTCGATTCTATAAATGGATATCAAGATCATATTCATTGCTTAATTTCATTAAACAAAGACCAAACCATAAGCAAAACTGCACAGCTAATTAAAGGAGAATCCTCATTCTGGATCAACAAAAATCATCTCACAAAAACTAAATTTATCTGGCAAGACGATTATTGGGCAGTAAGTGTAAGCGAAAGCCATCTTGAATCAGTTAGAAAATACATCAACCAGCAAGAAGAACACCATAAAATTAGATCATTTTCAGATGAGATTAATGAATTTATGAAAAAATATGGCTGGACTTTATTAAAGGGTGAATAATGCAATATTTCAGAAATAAGTTTAATACGCCGTCTGTCCCGAATACTTTCGGGATGCAAAACAGATTGAACCAAGCAAGGAATGTGTGAGAAATGGATTTGTGGGGTAACAAGGTAGGTACTAAGCCAATTGAAATTAACATTTATGCTGATGAGATAATCTCAAAGAAATGTCCATATACAAATCACAATTGGCATTATATTGGGATAATTATCGAGGATATAAATAATCCCTTATTACCAGATATAAAAAGAGAAAGATTTTGTAATAATTTTGATCAATATTCGCCCTATTACAAGAAAAATAATAAACCGGTTCATTGGGCAGACATAAGTTCGGCTGATGAAAAAAATATTTGTAAAAGATGGTTCCAATATATTATTGACCCAGCGAAAAGTGGAAAAACTTTTTATTGTAATATTCTCGGTATCAATGATGATTTATTAAATAAAGAAGAATTTGATCCCGATAGTAACTTTAATTCCAAATATAATCGCTTTTTTAGGAGTTCAATTAAATATGCTTTAAAATGTTTTTTTGGTAATAATAAAATTCTGATAAAGAATATTTACCACGAACAAGGGCAGCAACAACATCACAAATATTTCCCTTGGCACGTGATATTTAAATTACAATCTGAAGAACCAAATTTTGAATTTGGGAAAAATGAAATTGAGTTTTTACAAAAAGATCATAGAATTGATGAGAAATCAAATTTAATCCAACTTTGTGATTGTTTTATGGGTGCTATTACAAACATAATCCACGGTTTTGAAGCAAGCAATCGCTCAAATTACAGAATAGAGCTATTAGATATGTTGCTACCTCTTACACAAAAAATGATCAGAGAACCGAAAAACAAAAACAGCCCGTATTCTCATTCAAATAGAATAATGATAAGTTTTTTCCCAAAGCAAAAAACAAATTTAAGTGATCCGCAACGATGTGTAAATCAATTTTATAATAGCAGAAAATTGAAATATGAAGAAGATAAATCCGGGCAACAAAGTTTTTCTTTTTAATGACACCAAATTCGTCGAAGACCGGATAGACATACTTGTCCGCCTTTGGCGAAATGGTTTACAAACTCTACAACCTCACTTACGAAGAAGTTGAGATTATAGATTCACAGATTGGAAACATTATAAGCAAAGCAGATTATGAGAAATATTCCCTCTAAAAACTATTAATTTGATAATGGATAAAATCAAAAAAATAATCACTAAAGTAAATGAGCCTTTAACCTCATTCAATTTTATAAACGCATTAGGAATTTTGTTTTGGTTACTAATAGCAATTTCATTAGTAAGCATTCCAATAATTTATTTTAATGACAAACCGGCATGGCTGCTAAGTGGTCAAGGATTTAATAACCTGCTCGAGATTTATAAATTCCCCCTGTATCTATTAGCCGGTTCACTTGCTGTTATTTCTTTACGAATAACTTTGGTTAGGGTTAACCAAACTTATGAACAAATCGAATCTTTTTATAGACCTATTATATATTTAACACATGAGACAATCGACTTTAAATCTATAATTGAAGACACATTGAAACAATTCACATTCCATTCACACGAAACTGACAAGTCACCAAATATAAAAATAGATAATGTCGGCTTGGGTGTAGCAAGAGATTTACATTATCATTTTGAATACGATTATAATGAAATACTAAAGATTTTAAGCAAAAAAGAGATTGAAAAACAGTTTGATATTTATAAATCAGAAGATTATATGAAATTGAAAGGAGATAATTTTTACTTAGACTTAACTCCACCCGATAACATAAATACTGTTATAAACTTTCTATTACCAAAATCTGATAGCTATGAGATCATTTTACCCATTGCCTATCTGCAGTTATATATCTTATATGGCGCTTTGGTATATGAAACAATGTCTAATCCTGCATTGAAAGAAGCTCGCGACAAACATTATGATTTAATAGATAAATTTTCCCAGACTAAAATTATTTATATCATATAAAGATTTAGGAAACAAGTTCACTGTAAAACATTATTACTTTCAATTTAGGGATCAACTCTTTGTTTATGGTCCACCAATTAATAATGGTCAATTTATTGAAACAACAAACTCAATTACTGTAATCCCAATAGAAATATGAAATAATAAACCCGGAAGTAGAAATAATAATCTCTCAAGAAAATCATGAAAAAATCACACTTATACTTTCATAATCCCGTTGATGGGGTAACTACACTTCGACAAAGGCCAAGAGTTCCTGGAAATATTAAAAATGAAGACCCTGACGAAATCGACGTAAGTATTTATTCTCCTCATAAAGATGAGTTCCGTCGCTCCCGTGAACTATTCATTTCAGAACTACGTGTACGTCGCGAAAACCGTATTCCGGCTTTAAATATTCCGGCTAATGTGGAATATATACTTCTTGATTTCTTCAACGTGTTCAATTCAATTGACTTTGAAAAAAAATATCGGAATGATTTCGGTATAGTCCCCGTTAAATATTTTGAATATAATACTGTCGGTCTATTTGCTATTTCTAATCAAACATTGTTCGAATCTTTTTTGCGCGATGTATACACCTTTATAAATTCAAATAATCCTGACAATGATGATTCATACAATCATAATATAAGATTTATCAAAAGTTTCAAGCTATTAACAACCAATAGAATTATTCAGTATAACCGGCTTACTAATTATGTCCGGTTAAGTTTAGTAGATAATGTTGAACTCTTTACTGACAAAATTTTACCCATTGAATCATCGCTCAACGAATACCTTCGGCAAAAGAATTTCGATTATAATTTTGATAGTTTCAATAATATCTTGGAAATAGTTAATATCCCGGAATATGAATTAAAAATCATAATTGATAACTTTGATATTATCCATACCGTTAATTCACCTTTGTCCGGTCATATAGCGCCTTCCCCATTTAATCTGCCGGAAAGAACTTATGGCTTTTCTATTTCAAATCCTGATGAAGAACTTCCCATTATTGGTATAATCGATTCCGGTATTAGCAATAATTCGCCGTTGTCTCCATTAATCATAAACACAAATAATGACTTTGATACAACCGGGACAAGTCCCATTATCGATAACATGGATCACGGAACCGGCGTCGCTGCCTTCGCAGCTCTTGGTAGTAAATTAATTACCAATTTTTCTCCCAGCATTGAAGCGGACGCAAAATTACTTTCTATTAAGGTTATTGATTCTAATGATTCACCGATAATGGAATCAAAAGTAATTTCCTTAATTAGGAAAGCTTATCATGATCACGGCATTAAGATTTTTATCCTCACTTTAGGCTATAAAGATGAAATAAAAGCCAACTCGGAAGTTTCTGATTATGCTCGTGCGCTTGATAATCTGGCTTATGAACTGGATATTATTATTTTTATTTCAATAGGTAATTTAGATATAAGTCACCTAGCTGAAAATAAGGGTACAGGAAACCTATACGAATATCCAAAACAGTTTGAAAGTGAAAGAACTTGTTTGTGCATTCCTTCAGAATCATACAATAATATCTCATGTGGTGCAGTGGCTGAAAATTTTGAATTTTTCGATAATACAATCAACCTTACCCCCAGCAGAAATTACCCGGCGTGTTATACAAGAAAATTCCATTTAGATTTTACCCATAGATTTTTTAATCAATATCGCAAGAACAAACAACTTGTTAAGCCAGATCTAATTTTTCCTTCAGGAGATTACAATTTGAATATAGGTTCTGAAAACACCGGCATAACAGTACTTTCGGCACTTCCTGCTATATCATTTGAAAAATCATTAGGAACAAGCTATGCTTCTCCGCTTTTGGCAAATTTAGCTGCTAAAATTCACCGTACTTACCCGGCGTTTAATATGCAGACCATCAAAGCTCTTCTTATCAATTCTTCCTCCAAACCTGACTTCGGATTTTTGTTTGATAATCTAAATACACCTTCTTCATTTATCTCAGGTAATGGTTCACCTAATGATTTTTATTCCATTTATTCTGATGAGAATAATATTACAATGGTTCTAGAAGATAGCATCGCTCCAGGCAATATTAAATCTTATCCAATTAACATTCCGGAATACTTATTAGAAGTAGATAGGCAAATTGCTTTATTGGAATTTCATGTAACGCTATGCTTCAAATTTTTGCCTGTCCCTAATAATCAATTAGCGTATTGTCCGTTAAATATATCTTTCGGCATTTTTAAGAATTTGCCTTTAGAATCGAGAAACGCAGCAAATGAAGATATCGAACTAAACGGCAACTCATCCGAAAATATAAAAATCAAACAAAATCTATCTTGGTCTCAAGATTATTATTGGAGAGCAAAGCTGTTAAGCAATTGTCAAAAATCAAGCTTTACTGTCTCTAAGCAAAATATTCTAAATGAAAACAACCACTTTAAGCTTGCGGTAAAGAGCGAGCTTCATAAATTATTGCCTTCATACTTAAAGGACAATTATTCTTTGAATCAAAATTTTTCACTTGTAATGACTATAAACGAAAAACCTATCAAAGGTGAAAATACAGGAATGCTTTATGACAAGATGGTTTTAATTAATAACTTAGAAGCAGTAACGACAGCAGATCTTGAAGCAGAATTGGAAGCTTAGGAAAGCTTCACTTGTTCTTTTTCTTTTTTAAGTAGTTCTTTCCAAATACTGGTTTTAATTTTTACGTTATTATTATCACTTGATTCAAAGATACTTCTTTTAATAGCCCCAATTAACGATTTTTGTATGCTGTAATATGACAAACCGTTTGCTTCTTTTAATATCGTTGTTAAAATATTTTTTCTATCAAATGTAAATTGTCCGTTCATTAATATTAAATCAACCAGTTCCCTTATTTGCTTTTTATTAGGCAAGTCCAATTTTATTTTAAGATCAAATCTCCTTAACAAAGCATTATCAATCATTTCTATCTGATTTGTTGCCGCAATTATTATACTATTCTGGTGCAAATAATCAAACAACTGCAATATAGTATTTACAATTCTTTTCATTTCACCATGGTCTTGATCGTAGTCCCTTATTTTTCCCAACGAATCAAATTCATCAATAAAAATAATACAATCTTCTACACTAGCTTGCCTAAATACTTTTGCTAAATTTTTACTGGTCTCGCCTAATTTTGATGAAACAATAGCCCCAAGATTTATAACATACATCATTTTTTCTAATTCACCGGCTAGTACATACGAAGCTAAAGTCTTGCCGCATCCCGATGGTCCATAGAACAAAATTTTATTGGATATGGGCAGACGTAAATTATTCAACATATCCTTGGATTTGTGTTCTTTAATAAGATATTCCAATTGTTCAAGAACATCTTTCCCTGCAATTAAATTTTTAAATCTATATTCGGAAGTAATTTTTTCTAAAATTAATTCGTTTAATTCTCGGTCTTCAATCCTGGTAAAATACGAAGGACTGCCAACAAGTTTTGGTCCCCTGTTCTGCTCATTTCTAATTGCATCTTTTAAAATAGACTGCAATTGCAAAGCATAGTTTGTCTTTTTTGTTTGCTTTGCATATTCTATTAACTCATTCAAAGCAGCCTTGAATTTTTCCTGATCGTTTTCAAGCCCATACTTAACAAGTTCTTTTATGTAATTTATCTGTGCCATATCCGTAAACCTTTGGCTTAAAAATTATTTCTAAGAATTATCTTTAAATTCCGCAAATCTAATTTCAAAATCAAATTATTAGCAAATCTTTATTTGATTCATATTCGAAACACATCTTATTTAGCTTTATATCTTATGTGATTGTCATGTAATGACTTTTCAATTATTACTCGAATTCTTTCAAAATATACAGCTTTTTAAGTTACTATTATGTGATAATTCATATCTAAGTTCTAATTTTTTATTCTTCTTCTCAATTCATCCGCAGTAATTTAATAAACTAAATGTCTCCCATTATTATTTCAGCCTTTACTAAGGTATCCTTCTAGTTAAAGAAAAACATTTTTCTTTAACTATTGTTACAATTAAAATTTATTATGCCCTTCCTCTCTTCTACAGTGCATCTCTAATTCCTTAATCCTTTTTTTGCAATAAAAAAAATCACCATGCAAACACTAAAAAAAATTTTAACTACCGTAGCACAGATTACTAATCTGTGCCTTCAAAAAACCTTCCACTTCATCAAACTCTGCCTCTCCGACAACAAAGGCAACATCAGCTCCACCCGTATAACAATGCTAATAATTGTCCTTTGGTTCATCGCCGACTGGCTAATGGAATTCCACTCCAGAGGCATTTACACATTAACCTGGGAAAAACTCACTTTGCTTACCTCCGCCTTCGGCTTAAAAGCCGCCCAAAACTTTACCGAATCCTCCGGGAACAATTCAAACGACGAAGATATTTAATCTCAGTTTGTTCCGCGCATTAAAAGAAAAGCGTAAAAAAATTTCATGCAGTGAAGCGTTAAGCGAAAAATACTGTTTGAGCGGAGCGAGTTTATTTCTCGTAGCGGAACGGAATGAAATTTTAGCTTTTATTTTAAAGCGCATGTTTCTTTGGGTACTTTTCTTACGCTAAGAAAAGTACATAAAAACATCCTTTCCTAATTCTACAGTGCATCACTCAATCGCTTTCCCTTTTTTGTGTACAAAAAAATTGCACAACAACATGAAACCCGATTTCCAAATTTCCTTTAACAAAGCAATGTCCTTCGAAGGCTACGCCAACAACAACCCAGCCGACAAAGGCGGCTTCACCTACAAAGGCATCTCCCGCCTCATGCACCCATCCTGGCCCGGCTGGAAAATAATAGATAACATCCTTCGTAGCACAGATTATCAATCTGTGCAACAGCTAAACGACAACGCAGTTCTTCAGACAGAAGTAATAAATTTCTACCGCACCGAATTCTGGAACAAACTTCAAGGAGACCTCCTTCCCTCCCAACTCATCGCAGATGAGTTACTAGAAAGCTCAATCAACCTTGGCATTACAGCCGCTTCAGAAAACCTTCAGCGCACAATCAACCTATTAAACAGAAACGGCAAACTATACCCGGATATCACTGTAGACGGCATAATCGGCAGCCAAACACTCGAAACCCTTAACAAATGCATCGCCGCCAACGGAGAAAAACTCATATTCAACCTCCTCAACTTCTATCAAGCAAAGAGATACATCGAAATAATGGAACACGACCGCACGCAAGAAATCTTTATCGGCTGGTTCTCCCGCATCGCCATAATAAGATAACATTTCACGTTTCCATATTCTTTTTGTCTTTGCTTTTCTGCCTTCGCACCTTAAAAGAATTGCGTTTGAACTAAAACGACCTAAAATAATTGGCGTAAAAAGAATTCATGAACGGAACGTTAAAAAACAAATTCTGTCTGAGCGAAGCGAGTTAATTTGTTTTAGTGAAGTGAATGAATTCTTAGCCAATTATTTTCAGTCTTGAACTTTTGGTTCTTTTGTTTCAAGACAAAAGAACAGTGAAACATTTCAAAGACGAAATCAACAAAAAGATCGAGATAGAAATTTCTAAAGTAAAAGAAATAACTCCCTTGATTTTTATGCTTTTAAGTTGACCTAAAATAATTGGCGTAAAAAGAATTCATGAACGGAACGTTAAAAAACAAATTCTGTCTGAGCGAAGCGAGTTAATTTGTTTTAGTGAAGTGAATGAATTCTTAGCCAATCATTTTCAGTCTTGAACTTTTGGTTCTTTTGTTTCAAGACAAAAGAACAGTGAAACATACTTTCTCAATTCTACATTACAACTTTATTGCTGCATCCCTTTCTTTACTTAAAAAAAATAAAAACTATGAAACAAAACATTATTTATATCGCCATCATAATCGTTTTATCATCCGTCCTCTTTCTCCTCTTCCGTCCCATAAAAAGTCCGGCGCCAAACACAGAGACCAAAACCGAAACAACCTATTCCACCGGGAAAACAGAGCAGCACTACAAACAAGGCAAAGACTCTATTACAACAAAAACAAAATCTATCCACAGCAAAGTTATCTTAAAGCCATCTGAAAAAGATTCATCATATCACTTTGCAAAAACTGATAGCCTTTACAACCTTTCTGTAAACATCAAACCAGAAACTGACACCAGCCTTACCCTGGAATATTTTTTAGAACTAACATCTAAAGACTTAATCCGGATCGACACCATTTATCAACTTCGAATCGACACACTAAAAATCAAACAAACAATTACAGAAATAATTGAACCGCCCTTTTACAACACATTTCTATTCGGCGCAGTAGTGACCAGCTCAATAATTTTATTACTAACATTCTTAATTAGATAAAAAGTCCTTCTCCGGTGACTGAGCCTGTCGAAGTCAAGGAGAAGGCTTTAGGATGAGGTCATGGCACACGAAGACAAAATAAAACTCGCAATAGAACTAATAAAATTTTTCTTGTACATCGTTACACTTATTATATCCATTGCCTTCGCCTTCAACTCAATGGACAAGCGCATCTCCATAATTGAATCCGAAATGAAATACAAAGTAAACACCGATTTACTCCTCGAAAAACTCGACCAAGTAAAAGATGAAATCAACAAAAAGATCGAGATAGAAATCTCCAAAGTAAAAAAATAACTCCCTTGATTTTTATGCTTTTAAGTTGACCTAAAATAATTGGCGTAAAAAGAATTCATGAACGGAACGTTAAAAAACAAATTCTGTTTGAGCGAAGCGAGTTAATTTGTTTTAGTGAAGTGAATGAATTCTTAGCCAATTATTTTCAGTCTTGAACTTTTGGTTCTTTTGTTTCAAGACAAAAGAACAGTGAAACATTTCAAAGACGA
>Ga0078972_1009809_pt1 | contig 18514 bp, 13 predicted proteins | sample YelNatPaOPGAMG01_FD_67568 | JGI IMG/M metagenome (GOLD analysis project Ga0078972, IMG submission 67568) | Hot spring thermophilic microbial communities from Obsidian Pool, Yellowstone National Park, USA - OP-RAMG-01 (SPADES assembly) (version 2) | ecosystem: Environmental > Aquatic > Thermal... | reverse complement strand
AGCACCGCCACGCCGCGCAGTTTCATCCGCTTCGCAAACTCGGCCAACGCCGCCGGGTCGAGCAAATACACGGTCTTGCCGGCGATCATTTGCGGCAGGCCGGCGTTCGGTTTGGCCAACAACCGCACTGCAGGCCGGGCGGCCCCCATCGCGTGAATGACTTTCTCGACCACGGCGGGGCCGACGCTGCAATTGGCACCGACCACCGCCGCGCCGGCATCGCTCAATTTTGTCACGGCGTCTGCGGGCGTCACGCCCATCATCGTCCGACCGCTCTCGTCGAACGCCATGCTCGCCAGCACCGGCAACTGCGGCGCGGCTTTGCGGGCGGCGCCGAGCGCCAGCAGGGCTTCGTTCAAATCGGTGAACGTCTCACAGACCAGTCCGTCCACGCCCGCTTCCGCCAGCAACCGGGCTTGCTCGGCAAACGCCGCGCGGGCCGCGTCGGGACTGAGGTCGCCGAACGGTTCGAGCATCTCGCCGGTCGGTCCGATCGAGCCAACGACATACACAGTGCGCTCGCCGGCGACCGTTTGCGCGGCTTCGCGGGCCAATTTGACGGCGGTCTGATTCAACGCCACGATTTTGTCTTCGAGACCCAGCCGTTGCAAATGCACCCGGCTCGCGCCGAAGGTGTTCGTGTACAAAATGTCCGCGCCGGCCGCAACGTAGAGCGTGGCGAGCCGGCGGATGTTGTCCGGGCGCTCCAACGTCCAGCGTTCCGGCGCTTCGCCGACGGGCAGGCCCATGCTTTGGAGCATGGTGCCCGTCGCGCCGTCAGCCAGCAACGGTTTTCCCAGTGTGATTGCTTGGGCAAGTTTCATGCGCTCAGCCTACCGGCGGCTCGTCCACGGGGCAACTCAGAAACGTGCGGACTTTCTCCCAGATGGCCGCAGTGCGACCGGGCACGCTGAGCACGTCGCATTCGCTCCCCAGAATGAACGGATGCCCGGTCGTGCGCATTTCCCGCAGCAATTGCCGGGTTTGCCGCGCCACGGCGGCGACCGGCATTGCCTCGTCGGAATAAAACTTCTTGGTCGGCAGATTGCCGAACAGCACCACATCGGCCGGCACCAGTCGCGCATCCCGGGCCAGCGACCGCGAACTGCCAAGGCTCAACATCGCCGGCGCCAACGCCCCAAACGCCCGCACCATGTCGTCGGTCAACTCCCCGCAATCATGGAAAATCAATTCCGCGCCGTATTCGGCCAGCAGCGTCCGCAACCGCCGGTTCAACGCCAGCACGTACCGGTCAAACACATCGCTACCGGCGGCGAGCTGGTTCGGCGAAAAATAGGTCGTGTTGGCTGCCGGCTCGCACACCATGATCGCCCGCGCGCCGGCGGACAGTTGCGCCACCACGGACCGGACCACCACCTGCAACGCCAGCGCCAGTGTCGCTTCCACCCGCTGCACGTCGGCGTCGCGTTCCCCCATACCGGCCAGAAACACCGGCGTAATCGGGTCGGCCACCAGCTTCGTCATCAAGGAAAACGGACCAATGCACATGCCGACCGGCACCAGGTCGGTTTCGTGGGCGATGTAGTGGAGCGCGCCCGTCGTCGCCCGCAAGCGGGCTGTCAACCGGGCGTCCGGCATCCGGACCGGCACGGCGCCGGCAAAGTGAAAGGCGGGAATCTGCGCCGCCGGCACCTGCAACGCACTGAGCAGCCATTCTTTTTCGAGCGTCAAATCCATCAGCGGCATCGCCAGCGGCGACTGAAACCGGTGCGCCGCCTCGGCAATGACGCGGCCGAGCCGTTCGCCATCGCGCAGAATGCCGGGCACATCGGGTTGTTCGTGCAAAACGAGGTCGGCCCCGATGGGCAACCGCGCCTCGCGCCGGGCCAGTTCCAAAATCCGCGCGCGCGTTGTGCTGACCGGCCGCAGCTCAACGGGTTGTTGTTCATGGAGAATCGTGTTCATGGCGTGCGGACAGTACTGCCACGGCACGCCGGGGGGAATGCCCGCCGTTTACCGGGACATACGCGCGATTGACCTCTCACCCGCCCCACCAAAAAAACGCGGGCGACTCTGTCCGAGCCGCCCGCGCCGGGGAATGGGCGTCATCCACTCAGGCCGCGCACAACTGCCGGGCCACGTCCACCGCCGTCGCGGCGTCGGGACCGTAACCGTCGGCGCCGATTTCGTTGGCGTACTCCTGCGTAATCGGCGCGCCGCCGATGATGACCTTGACGCTCTTCAAGCCGGCGGCCCGCACGGCTTGGATCGTGGTCTTCATCGCCGGCATCGTGGTTGTCAACAGCGCAGACAAGCCGATGATTTGGGCGTTGTTGGCCTTGGCCGCCTCGACAAATTTCTCCGGCGACACATTGGTGCCGAGGTCCACGACGCCGAAGTTGGCGCCTTTCCACATCATGGCGACAAGGTTCTTGCCGATGTCGTGCAGGTCGCCCTGCACGGTGCCGATGACGGCCGTGTATTTCGGCTTGATGCCGGCCTTGACGAGCAACGGCTCGAGAATCGCCATGCTCTCTTTCATCGCCCGCGCCGCGATGAGCATTTCCGGCACGAACACCTCGTTGCGTTTGAATTTCTCGCCGATGTTGGCCATGCCGGGCACGAGGCCCTTCTCGACGATCTCCAACGGCGCCATCCCTTTTTCGAGCAGCACCTTGACCAACCGGGTCGCTTCCGCCCGGTTACCTTTTTCCACTGCCTGTGTCAGTTGTTGCAATTCGCTCATGATATCTCCTTCCGACTGGGCAGTTTCGCCAACTTTGGCAAAACTGCCGCGAGACTACTGAAACTCCGCCCGGCTGACAATACCCAAAATTCACTTCGTCATGCGCGCCGTTGACCTGCCGCTGGTTGACAACCGGACCGTTTTGCCGCACCGGTAGCTGTGTGGGCATGAAACTGATCTGGATCATTGGCGCGGCACTGGCAGTGGCCAGCCCGCCGGGAGGAACGAACATGACAGAGAAAGCAACGTTTGCGGCGGGTTGTTTCTGGGGCGTCGAATCGGCGTTCCGCCAACTCCAAGGCGTCACGGACGCCACCGTCGGGTACATGGGCGGCACGTTGGCCAACCCAACCTACAAAGATGTCTGCACCGACCGCACCGGCCACGCCGAGGTCTGTCAGGTCACGTTCGACCCGGCCGTGGTAAGTTACGAGAAACTGACCGAGTTTTTCTTCAAGATTCACGACCCGACGCAGGTCAACCGGCAGGGGCCGGATGTCGGCACGCAATACCGGTCGGCGATTTTTTATCATTCCCCGGAGCAGCGACGCATCGCGGCGGCGGTGAAAGCCCGGCTGGACAAGTCCGGCAAATACAAGAAACCCATCGCCACCGCCATTGAGCCGGCCAAGGAATTCTGGCGCGCCGAGGAATATCACCAGCGTTACTTCGAGAAACACGGCCTGCCCAGTTGTCACGTGCCGGTGGACGACTCGGTAAAGATTGTCGCGTTCAACGACGCTGGTGAGCGCACCGGGGTCGTGACCGTGGAAAAAATCGTCAAGACCGACGCCGAATGGCGCAAACAACTCACCCCGGAACAATTCGAGATCACCCGGCGCGGCGGCACCGAGTGCGCCTTCACCGGCGCGCTCTGGAAACACCATGAAAAGGGCCTCTTCCGGTGTGTCTGCTGCGGTACCGCGCTGTTTTCCTCCGACGCCAAATTCGAAAGCGGCACCGGCTGGCCGAGTTTCTTCCAGCCGGTCGCCCCGGAAAACATCGAGACGCGCACCGACACCAGCCACGGCATGACCCGCACTGAACTGCTCTGCCGTCGTTGCGGCGCCCATCTCGGCCACGTCTTCGACGACGGCCCGAAACCCACCGGCCAACGCTACTGCATCAATTCCGCCTCGCTAAAGTTCGTCAAAAAGCCGTAAACTCCCAGCGTGCATTGTTTCCTATTTCTCTGTCTCGCGTTGCCGGTGTGCGCCGCGGAACTCACCGTCCTCGACGCCACCGACCGGGCGGCGATCCACGAAGCCTTGCGCGCCATCCGCATGACCGAGACCGACCTTTCCTTCAAAAAAGACCACGCGCCGACCGTTCAAACCTCGCCGCTGGCCCGGCAATTCCTCCAGGATCCGCTCCAACTTGCCGGCCACGCCGAACTTGTCGCCCGCCAACTGAAGGACGCAACCTCGGCGAGCGAGCTTGCCCGGTTTGCGATGGATGAAGTCCGACCGGCATCCGCTGCGCTCGACTGCAAATCCATACCGGTCGCGGTTGACCCGGCATTCTCCGCCAGGCTGCCAACCGTCGTGAGCCAAGCCGTCGAACGGATCGTCTCCCGCGCCTCGCTGGCCCGGTCGTTGTTGCGCGACGCCCTGCCGGCCAATGCGGTGCCGGCGTTCGCCGCCTTCGCCGTTGAAAACCTGAACTTGGACAAGGATGCCCCGGAGTTGGCGTCGTGGGAGAAACTCAGTTTGCCGGTCTCTGCCGTCCGCGAATGGCTCGCCCGGTCCGACAACCTGGAACTTCAGGACGACGACCTGGCCGCGCCGCTCCTCGCGGCCGGCAACAATCTCCGACCGGAAAACCTGTGCCCGGCCTTCGCCGCCCTCGCCGGCGCGGTGGAGACCCTCGCCGCGGAACTGAAAACCAACCGGTTCACCGAGCCATTCTACGCCGAGACCGACACGGAACTCGGCAGGATCATCGTCAACAACCGCAGCCACGTCACGTTCACCAACGAGGCGTTCCTCATCCTGGATACCGGCCACGACAACGTCTATCTCAACTCCGCCGGTGGCGCAAACGGGCTGGCCAGTCGGCCGATTTCCATCGTCATCGCCACCGGCGACAACAACCAGTTCGTCGCCCGCCGGAGTTTCTCGCAAGGCGCCGGCGTGTTCGGCATCGGCATCCTCGCCGCCCTCGGCAGCAATGCCACCTTCGCCGCGAAGCATGTCTCGCAAGGCGCCGGGTTGTTCGGTTGCGGAATGTTGATGACAGGGCCGGGCCGGCAGACCTTCGACGCCGACACGTTTTGTCAGGGTGCCGGCTATTACGGTGTCGGCATTCTCTGGCAGCGCGGCGGCGACACGACCTATCAAGCCCGGCAGATGGCGCAAGGATTCGGCGGTCCCGGCGGCTGCGGGCTGTTGCTCGATTCCGGTGGTAACGACGTGTACCTCGCCGGCGGGAAATACGCTTGCGATTGGCTGCCGGGGCATTACTTCTCACTCGCCCAAGGCTTCGGCTACGGCATGCGCCCGTTTGCCGGCGGCGGCGTGGGCATTCTCTGTGACGTTGCCGGTGAGGACCGGTACGTCGCGGACGTGTACGGCCAGGGCGCGAGTTACTGGTACGCAACCGGCCTGCTCCTCGATCTGGCTGGCAACGATACCTATCAAGCCCATCAATACTGTCAGGGGGCCGGCATCCATCTCAGCAGCGGCGCGCTGGTGGATTTTGCCGGGAACGACACGTACACCGCCCATGCGATCTGTCAGGGCGCCGCCCACGATTACGCGGTCGGCCTGCTGATTGACCGCGCCGGTGACGACACCTATACCGGCGCCACCACGGCGCAAGGTTCAGCCCTCAACACGTCCGTCGCGATGCTCCTCGACCATGCCGGCAACGATTTCTACGCCGGCCGCGACCCGACGCAATCGCAGGCCGCCGGCCACGACGGGGGCAAACGCGAGTGCGGCGCGATTGCGCTCCTGCTCGACCTTGCCGGCCAGGACATCTACTCGCAAGGCCAGACGAACAATACCACGTGGCTCAAACCGTGGTACGGCGCCGGCTTGGACGCGGAATGGACGAATGTTGTTGGAGGGCAAACGCCCCGCTTGCCCCTGCCGGCAGGCGAAGCCCCGGTTCTCTACCGGCCGGTGGACGTGCATCATCCCATCGAACGGCTCGTGCGCCGCGCCATCTCCGACAAGCCCGACGCCGGCCAGGCCTGGGCGGAACTCAAGCACTTAGGCACTGAGGCGCTGCCTTATTTGTTGTCCCGGCTCGACAGCCCCAACGTGTTGCTCAAGGCGAAAGTTGAGGAGTTGGTGGATCATCTCGGCACCAATTCCATCCCGGCGTTGATTGCCGGGATTGATGCGACGACAAACGACGAAGTGGCCCGGCTGTGCTGCTACTTCCTTGCTCGGTTCGACACAAACGCGCGGGCGGCCATCCCGCATGTGTTGCCGTTGCTTGACCGGGAAAAAGTTCGCGGCACCGCGCTCTACACGCTCGGCCATCTCCGGGCGCAGGAAGCCTATGCACCGGCCATCCGGGCATTGAGCGACGACCGTGAAGTCGTGCGGATGCGCGCCGCGCAGGCGCTCGGGCGCATCGGCGACCGGCGGGCGATACCGGCATTGATCGGGCGGTTGGAGGATGAATTCTGGACGGTCCGGTACGCCGCGCAGGATGCGTTGATGGCGTTGGGGGAATCGAGCCTGCCGGCGTTGCGCGCGGCACTGGCCACCGCCTCGCCGCGCGCCCGGCCGCATCTCCGGGCGGTGATTGAGAAGCTGGTCGGGGCGACTGGATTTGAACCAGCGACCTCCTGCGCCCAAGGCAGGCGCTCTCATCCAAGCTGAGCTACGCCCCGATGTCCCGGCGGCAAGATATCACGCCACCGAAAGTTTGACCACCACCAGCTTGCCGGCTTTGAGGATCTGGCCGGTCTGGACGGCGATGTTCGCTTTGTCGTCGGTAATCTTCCGGCCATCGAGCGAGACACCGCCGCCCTGAATCAACCGGCGAATCTCGCCCCGGCTCTTGAACTTGCCGGTTTTCTCGACCAGTTCCACCACCCAAATCTCTGCCGGCACGGTCAACGTCTCGGCCACTTCCGCGTAATCTTTCTTGGAAAATTGCTGTTCGAACTCGGCGCGGGCTTGGTCGGCGGCGGCGGCATTGTGGTATTGCGCGACGAGCGCGTGGGCCAACTGTTTCTTGGCTTCCATCGGGTGGCCGACCGGCGCGCGCCCCAGCAACAGCCGGTACCACCGGCCCATCAATTCGTCGCTGATGCTCATCGTCTTGCCGAAGATGTCTTTGGGCGATTCGCTCAGGCCGATGTAGTTGCCTTTGCTCTTGGACATCTTTTCGACGCCGTCGGTGCCCTCCAGAAGCGGCAGGATCATCACCACCTGCGGTTCCTGACCGGCATCGCGTTGGAGGTCGCGGCCGACGAGGTTGTTGAAGGTCTGGTCGGTGCCGCCCAACTCCACATCGGCGCGGATCATCACCGAGTCGTGCCCTTGCATCAGCGGGTAGAGAAACTCGTGGACGCTGATCGGCGCGCCGGTTTTGTGGCGTTTCGCGAAGGTGTCGCGCTCCAACATCCGGGCCACGGTCATTTTGCTGGCGAGCCGGATGACGTCGGCAAACGTCATCCGGCTGAGCCATTCGCTGTTGCGGCGGATTTCCAATTTCTCGGGTGCCGTGTCGAGAATCTTGCCGGCTTGTTCAAAATAGGTCTGGGCGTTGCGGGCGATGTCCGCCTCGCTGAGCATCGGCCGGGTCTTGTTCTGGCCGGTCGGGTCGCCGATGAGCGCGGTGTAATCGCCGATGATGAGCACCGCTTTGTGGCCGAGGTCCTGGAACTGCCGGAGTTTGCGCAACACGACGCTGTGGCCGAGGTGCAAATCCGGCGCCGTCGGGTCGCAACCGAGCTTGACGCGCAGCGGCCGGCCCGACTGGAGTTTCTGCAGCAACTCCTCGCGGGTCACGACGGTCTCGCACCCGGCGGTCAGCAATTCCAGTTGTTCCTCGGCGGATTTCATCAAAGTGAAGCGGCGCTTCATGGAAGCGCCGCGCCACCGGTTACGTCAAGTGCGGAATTATTGTTTTTTGTCTTCCCGGGCCTGTTCGAAGGCGTGTTCGAGGTCCACGATGGCCTCGCCCGGTTTGAGGTTGGCCTCGAACTGGGCTTTCTCGGCTTCGAGTTGTTCCATCGAGTAGGCGGCCGCCTTGATGCTCAGGCCGATGCGCCGCTCGCCGGTATCCACCTTGATGACGCGGGCGGTCACTTCGTCGCCGACTTTGAGGACGTTTTTGATCTTCTCGACCCGTTCCTCGCTGATCTGGGAGATGTGCACCAATCCCTCGATCTTGTCCGGCAACTCGACGAACGCGCCGAAGTTGGTGAGTTTGACGACCCGGCCTTTGACCACATCGCCGATCCGGTAACGTTTCTCCACGTCCTTCCACGGGTCGGGCTCGAGTTGTTTGATCCCGAGGGCCATGCGTTGGTTGGCGGCGTCCACTTCGAGCACCACGGCTTCCACGGTCTGGCCTTTCTTCAGCACCTCGGCCGGGTTGGTGACTTTGCGCGTCCACGAGATGTCGGAGACGTGCACCATGCCGTCCACGCCTTCCTCGACCTCGACGAACGCGCCGAAGTTGGTGAGGTTGCGGACTTTGCCGGTGATCTTCGTGCCGACTGGGTATTTCTGCGGCACATGCGTCCAGGGGTTGGCCTCCAGTTGCCGGATGCCGAGCGCGATTTTCTGTTCGTCGCGCTTGATGTCGAGCACCATGGCTTCCACTTCGTCGCCGGCCTTGAGCACGTCGGAGGCGCGGGCCACGCGTTTCGTCCACGACAGTTCCGAGACGTGCACCATCCCTTCGACGCCCGGTTCCAACTGGATGAACGCGCCGTACGGCATGACGCTGACGACTTTGCCGCGGACCCGGCTGCCAACCGGGTATTTCAAGGCGATGTCGTCCCACGGGTTCCGGTTCTTCTGCTTGAGGCCGAGCGAGACGCGCCCTTTCTCCTTGTCCACTTCGAGGATCATGACCTCGATCTGGTCGCCCACCTTGACCAACTCCGACGGATGCGCGATGCGGCCCCAGCTCATATCCGTCACATGCAGCAACCCGTCCAGCCCGTCCAAATCCACAAACGCGCCGAAATCCGTGATGTTTTTGACCGTCCCCAGCCGGAGCTGGCCGACCTGCATGCCGTCGAGCAACGCCTTGCGTTTCTCGTCGCGCTCCTGCTCGATCAACTCCCGGCGCGATACCACGATGTTGCGCCGGTCGGCGTTGATTTTGACGATCTTGAAGGTGTACGTCTTGCCGATCATCTCGTCGAGGTTGCGCGGCGGTACCACGTCAATTTGCGATGCCGGCAGGAAGGCGTCCACCCCGGCATGCACGAGCAATCCGCCTTTGACTTTGGCTTTGACCTTGCCCTCGATCGTGCCGCCCTCGTTGCAGAGCGCCACCACCCGGTCCCAATTCTTTTGTTGCTCCGCCCGGGCGTACGACAACACGACCATCCCGTCTTCGTCTTCCAGCCGTTCGAGCAGCACTTCGATCACGTCGCCCGGCTTCACAGCTTCGGGGTTCTCAAACTCCGCCAGCGGAATCAGCCCCTCGGATTTGAACCCGATGTCCACCAACACCTCGTTGGGCCGGACTTCGAGCACGCGGCCCGGCACGACCGTGCCTTCGGTGAATTGTTTCACCTCGGCCAACAACTTGTCCATTGAACTTGCCATGGTATTTCTTTGATTCTCCTGCCTTCGGGGGGCTGACTGCTTTATCAGCTAGGGCACTCCTCCAGGAAGGCGGCGCGGACTATAGGCGCCGCCCCCCCCGCTTGACAAGCCCTTTTTGGGCGGAAAAGAAAATGGAGCCAACGGTCGGGTTCGAACCGACGACCTGCGGTTTACGAAACCGCTGCTCTACCGGCTGAGCTACGTTGGCTTCGGGCGAAACTGGCGGCAAGTTAGCAACCGTGCGTGTGTTTGGCAAGCGCGTTATCGGTCCCTCCCCGGCAACGGGTGCATCTGGGCACGACCACCATTCAATCAGTCGTTGTCATTCTGAGCGCAGCGAAAGCCGAGCCAAGCGAGACGCCGCTGTCGGGTGCGGCAAATCCCTGTCTTTCTTCGAAAAGACCCGACGAAAACGACCGAGACCCTTCCCCTTCGCTCCGGGTGACAGGCCGGGGGATGGTGGTCGTGTCGAGATGCGCCTCCGGCAACATACAGGGTTGCAGGCGGACGGCAGGCTGGTAGGATGCGCGGGCATGACCGACCGGCAAAAAGGAATCCTCGCGCTCATCGTCGTGTTGGCGGCGTGGAGTCTGTCGAGCGTGTTCGTGAAGTACCTGATCCGGCAGGGCTACGACGCGCACACGCAGAACTTTTACCGGTACGCGGTCGGCGCGGCGGCGGTGCTGCCGTTTCTGGCGCGCCGGCTCCGGCAGCGGCAGGCAAAACTGAGCGGCCGCTTGCTGTTGTGGTTGCTGGTGCCGACCATCCCCAACGTGGCGCATCAGATTTGTTGGACGGTGTCGCTGAACTGGATCAACCCCGGACTGGCGTCATTCCTCAACAAGTCGAGCGTGGTGTTCGCGGCCCTGCTCGCGTTTGCGTTGTACCGGGACGAGCGGTGGCTGCTGCGGTCGGGGCGATTCGTGACCGGGCTGGTGATGACGGTCATCGGCACTGCCGGGCTGGCGACAATGCGCGGCGACCTCGATCGGTTCGAGGCCAACCTCGGGGTCGGGCTGGTGTTGATCGCGGCGTTCTCGTGGGCGGCGTACAGCGTGGCGGCGAAACGGCCCACGGCGGAAGTCGGGTCCACCGTCGCGTTTGGCGTGGTCGGAGTGTACACGACGGTGGCGATGTTGGTCACGGCGCTGGGCTGGGGCCGGCTCGGTCACTGGAACGCCGTGCCGTGGCACGTCAACGCGATCATGATTTTCTCCGGTGTGTTCTGCATCGGGCTGGCCCACACGCTCTACTACTACGCGCTGCGGGTGCTGACGGTGTCGGTCTGCGCGACGATGTTGCTGACGACGCCGTTGGGGACGCTGTTGATTTCGCGGTGGCTGTTTGGCGAGGCGATGACCACCGGCCAGATCGTGTCCGGGGTGGTGCTGATTGCCGGGGGATTTCTGACGTTGCTGGCCAAGAAGACGCCGGCCGAGGTCGCGCGCGCCACCGAAGCCGCCGACGCCTAACCGGTGCTTGCGATTTTGCCGGTCGTACGGCATGATGCGCGCCCATGATTACGCTCGATGTCCCAACCAATACCGAACTTGATCAGCTCTGCATCAACACCATCCGCACGCTGGCGATGGACGGCGTGCAGCAGGCCAACTCCGGCCACCCCGGCGCGCCGATGGGCCTCGCGCCGGTCGGCTACCTGCTCTGGCACAAGTTCCTGAAACACAACCCGGCCAACCCGCAGTGGCCGAACCGCGACCGGTTCATCCTCTCCGGCGGGCACGGCTCGATGTTGCTCTACAGCCTGCTCCATTTGACCGGCTACGAACTGCCGCTGGAAGAGTTGCAACGCTTCCGGCAGTGGGGCAGCAAGACCCCCGGCCACCCCGAATACGGCCTCACTCCCGGCGTCGAGACCACGACCGGCCCGCTCGGCCAGGGCTACGCCAACAGCGTCGGCATCGCCATCGCTGAACGCTGGCTCGCCAGCACGTTCAACAAACCCGGCCACGAGCTGGTGGACTTCCGCACGTTCGCCCTCGGCGGCGACGGCGACATGATGGAAGGCATCGCCAGCGAAGCCGCGTCGTTGGCCGGTCACCTCGGCCTGCACAAACTGCTGTGGATTTACGACAACAACAAAATCACCATCGAAGGCAAGACCGCGCTCGCGTTCAGCGAAGACGTCGCGCTCCGGTTCAAGGCCTACGGCTGGCACGTCCAACACGTCCCGGACGCCAACGACCTCCGCGCACTCGCCCGGGCCATCCGCAAAGCCGGCAAGCAAACGGACCGGCCCGCGTTGATCATCGTGGACAGCCACATCGGTTACGGCGCGCCGACCAAACAGGACACGCATGCCGCCCACGGCGAGCCGCTCGGCGAAGACGAAATCCGCAAGACCAAGGAACGGTACGGCTGGAATCCCGACGCGAAGTTTTTCGTGCCGGACGAAGTCCGCGCTCACCTGCGCAAGGCGCTGCGGCGCGGCGCGAAAGCCGAAAAGGAATGGAACGCCAAACTGGACGCCTACGCCGCGGCGTTCCCGGACCTCGCTGCGCAATGGCGGCAACTCCAGGCCGGGGAATTGCCGGCAGGTTGGGACAAAGACCTGCCAGTGTTCCCGGCCGACCCGAAAGGCCTCGCCACACGCGAATCCTCCGGCAAAGTCCTCAATGCCGTTGCCCGGCATGTCCCGTGGCTGCTCGGCGGCGCCGCCGACCTCGCGCCTTCGACCAAAACGCTCATCGCCGGGGGCGGCGACTTCGCCAAAGGCAACTATGCCGGCCGCAACCTGCACTACGGCGTCCGTGAACACGCCATGACCGCCATCAACAACGGCCTCGCGCTGTGCAAACTGCGCCCGTACGGCGCCGGGTTTCTCGTCTTCTCGGACTATGCGCGCGGCGCGTTGCGGTTGTCAGCGTTGATGGAGTTGCCGGTCATCCACATCTTCACGCACGACAGCATCGGCGTCGGCGAAGACGGCCCGACCCACCAGCCCATCGAGCAGATCGTCTCGTTGCGGGCGATTCCGAACATGATCGTCATCCGCCCCGGCGACGCCAACGAGGTCAGTGAGGCCTGGCGCGCGGCGATGCAGGAAACCCGCCAGCCGGTCGCCCTGATTCTGAGCCGGCAGGCGTTGCCGACGCTCGACCGGACCAAGTACGCATCCGCCGCCGGCGTGCCGTACGGCGCGTACGTGCTGGCCGATTGCGCCGGCACTCCCGAACTGATCCTCATCGGTACCGGCTCGGAACTGCACCTGTGTGTGGGGGCCTACGAGAAACTCAAAGCCGAAGGCGTCCGCGTCCGCGTGGTCAGCATGCCGAGCACGGAGTTGTTCGAGCGTCAACCGCAGGAATACCGGGATCAAGTGCTGCCGCCGGCCGTCCGCAAACGGCTGGCGGTCGAAGCCGGCAGCCCGCTCGGTTGGCGGAACTACGTCGGGTTGGACGGCGCGGTGGTGTGCCGAAACCAGTTTGGCGCGTCCGCGCCGCTCAAAGACCTGTTGCAGCAATTCGGCTTCACAGTCGAGAACGTCTATCAAACGGCCAAGAAACTTCTGTAGCGGTCCCGACCGGTTGCAGTCCGCGATCCTGGAAGTTACATTGGGGCATGAAAACGGTCATGACTTTGCTGGCAGTGGCGGCCCTGGGTCTGTCGGGATGCGTGACGGTACCGCGCTGCGCGCCGATGACCACGGCGGAAGTCATCGCGTTGGCGCAAGCCGGCATGTCCGACGCCGATCTCATCGCGCGGATTGACCGCAGCCGGACGATTTTCCAACTCTCAGTGGCCGATGTGCTCCAACTCCGCACCCATGGCGTCAGCGACGTGGTGATTGACCACATGCTGGCAACGTATCCCCGCTGGGTGGAGCGGGAGTACCGGTCCTATTATTACTGCGGTCCGCCACTTGTTGTCCCGCCGCCGGGTTGGTGGGGACCGCCCCACCCTCATTGGGCAGGCCCGCCACCGTGGTGGTGAAGCCCGGTTGCGGTGCGCGCTGCAACCTTGACCGACAGACGGTGTTTGATCTGTCACGGATGACACTGGATGACCATCGTTGGAGTGTTGTTTTCTTCGCGTTGACGGGGGCGGGAGTGTTGGCATTTTTTTCCGCCCTGATGGCGGGGTTTTATGTTCCAGCCTACGACGGCGTGGACGAAAACGGCTATCTCGTCTCCGCCCAACGCCTGGCCACGACCGGCCAACTCGGCAAGACCACGAGCGATCCGTACGAGTTCGTCAGCGGCAACTTCGTCCAGACCGGGCCGAATCAGTTTCAGGCCAAGTACCCGATCGGGTATCCCGCCCTCTGCGCGCTGGCCTACAAACTGGGCGGGCCGCGCGCGGCGTTTCTGGTCAACCCGGTCCTGGCGACGTTGGCCGTCTTGGGAATGTATCTGCTGGGCCGGGCGCTGTGGGGCGATTTTGCCGGCGCGTTGGCCGCGCTGTTGCTGGCCGCCAATCCGCTCCATGCCTTTTACGGCCTTTCGGCGGTCAGCCATTCCGGGGCTGAGTGTTTTGCGATGTGGGGGATGTACTTCTTGTGGCGCTGGTCGCAGACCGGTGGCTGGCCAAATGCCGCCCTGACCGGCCTGTGCTGCGCCTACGCCTACACGGTGCGGTACACGGAAGGCCTCCTCCTGCTCCCCGTGGCCGGCATGATTCTCGTGCGGGGCCGGCAAACGGCCTGGCGGGAAGTGGGCGTGATGATCCTCGCCGCGTTGGTCACGGCGGCGCCGTTGCTGTATCATCATTGGCGGGCGTTTGGCGCGCCGTGGGTGACCGGCTACGCGTTGTGCGGCGAATCCACCGGCTTCGGCTGGCAATGGTTCCAAAAGAACTGGTGGCTGATGCTCGACCGGATGAATGCCGGCGGTCTGCCGCTGGTTTTCCCCCTCGGGCTGGCGGGGTTGGCGTTCCTCGCGTGGCGGGACCGGGCGCGGGCGTGGCTGCTCGCGTTGTGGGCGCTCCCGCCCATGGCGCTGTACACGGCCTACTACTGGGCCCCGACGGGCACCGGCCCGGGGTATGTCCGGTTTTTCGTCAGCATCTTCCCGCCGCTCATTCTGAGCGCGGTCGCGTGGTGCTGCTGCACGCTGGGCCGGGGGCGAATGTGGCCGGCGCTGGCCGCCGGCGGATTCGTGTTGGCGGCGGCCACCGCCAATCTCCATGAGGGACTCCAGCAACTGAGGAACCGTTTTGACCGGTTGATCTTTGCCGACACCACCAGCCGGCTGGTGGCCGAACGATTGCCGGTCAACGCGGTGATCTTCGCGGACAGCCGGGTGCTGAATTTCATCGAGTACCTCGGCAACTACCGGCTCTACTCGCAGGAAATGTTCGACCGCGCTTCCATCCGCCGTTGGACGCAGGTTTTGGACGACGACGAGCCGCATCCGTTCCACCGCGCGAAGGCGCTGCATCTGGCCCGCACGCTTGGCGGCAAGGACAATTTCGAGCTGGCGCAACTCCTGTCCGGCCTCGTCAGCAACCACCTCGCCGCCGGCCGCACGGTGGCGGTGATCACGCCCACCGATGGCCGCATCAAGAACTGGCGCGGCCGGCTCAGCCAGCGGTTTGCCTTCGAACCGGTGGCGCGGTGGAACGAACCGCAGGGCGGCCCCCGGCGCGACCCGCGTCCCGTGGAGTGGGCCATGTACCGGCTCAGCCCCCGCCAACCCGGCGCCCGCCCCAGCCGCGCCGCCCGGCGCGTCGAACTGCAGGAAAAACTGGACCAATTGCAGTTCCAAATCCGCAATCTCCGGGAGGAATTCAACGAAAACTTCCCCGGCGCCCAATCGCAGGTAAGCAAAATCCAGGACCTCGAACGCCAGGCGCAGGAGGTGGAGGAAGAACTCCGCCGCCTCACCAAACCGCTGCCGGCCAAAACCAATCCCCCCACACCCCAATCATGAAAAAAGGATTCACCCTCATCGAGTTGTTGGTCGTCATTACAATCATTGGAATCTTAGCCGGACTGCTCTTGCCGGCGCTGGCCAAGGCGCGCGAACGCGGCCAGGGCCTGGCCTGCCTGAACAACCTCCGGCAAATCGGCCTCGCCCTGCAGATGTACGGCGACGACTACAACGGCAGAATTGCCGGACTCAGCGGCGTGTTCCCCAACTGGGATGATCCGCCGCCGCACCGCGCGTGGACGCGGTTGATCTTTCCGTACCTCAACAATCGCAAGGCGTTCACCGATCCCGGCCGTCCGCCGTGGATGCCGGAAGTGCCGATTGTCTATTACCTGAACCTGTTGCCGGCCTATGTCGAGGCCGGCGGCACCGGGGTGGTGTTTGTCGTGGACACCCGGCGGATCACCAACCCGTCGGCGTTCATCCTCGTCAGCGAAGACCTGCTGGTCAACCCCCCGCAACAGGATCTCGACCCCACGAATGAGATGGCCGACAAAGCCGGTTTCTCCAAGCAGTCGCCAGCCTGGCCGCCGTATCACGCCGGGCTGGCCAACTTCCTGTTTGCCGACAACCACGCCGCCGGATTCGGCCGGTTCGACGACCAGCAAATGACCTACTGGTACGACGTTCTGGCGAACTGGTCGGCCACCCTGCCCGTCACCCCATGAACTCCCGCGGGAAACTTTGGTTGGCGGTGCCGCTGTTTCTGGGGGGCGGCTTCTTTTGCGGGTGGCAAATCTACCGGGCCTTCTGGAGCGCCCCGCCGCAAGGGTTTTACCTCAAGACCCGCACCAGCCCGGCCTTGAACCGCGGCCCGCAGCCCGACCTGATGTGGCACCGCTTCCGGTATCTCTACACCGAAGCCCAACGCGAAGCCGCCGCCGCCCACCGCCCGCTGGCTTCATTCCGCCTGTTCGAACTCGACCGCGACCCGCGCCAGGCGATCGAGTGGCGGCTCGACACCGTTTCCAACCCCGGCTTCAACCCGCTCCACAACATCGAACGCAATCTCGGCAACCAGGCCCAGACGTTCGTCGGTTACTACACCTGCGACGGCCAGCCGTTGGCCTACACCCTGAAACGCTCGCCCGATTTCCCCAACCACACCGCCGTGACGATTCACCTCAACGACCCCGTCCAGCCCGGTGCGTCCCTCCAGTTGCTCCGATTGGACAAGCGAACACTCCCGGTCAAATCACCCAAAAACAACTACCGACTCAACCTCGACTCGTTGCCCGGCCCGCACCGCGGCATCCACGTCCGGGGCATCCGCCTCCCGGACCGCGCCACCATTGTCCGCTACGCGCCGGCGGAAGCATTCGTGTTCACCAACGGCCACCCCTTGATCGCGTGGATCAATACCAGCCTGCCGGAAAACACCAACTGCGCCCTCACCGTGACGTTCACCTGTCCGAAGTAGCCGCCGCCGCCAACGCCCGTTCCAGCAGCCGGTGACTCCGCGGATTGCGCGGCGCCAACCGCACCACCGCCTGCGCATGCGCAATCGCCTCCTCGTGCCGGCCGCGCTGCCGGTACCACACGCTCAAGTTGATGTGCGCCGGCAAACTGTCCGGATTCTCCGCCAACACACTCTCGAACAACGTCCCCGTATCCCGCCACACCGCCGTCCGTTGCATCGTCAACACCCCCAACACACCCACCAACCCCACCAACAAACTCATCCGCGCCAGCGGCACCACCACCGCGCTCACCGCCACCATGATACCTAGCAGTGCCAGGTATGCGTACCGGTCGGCAACGACGTGAATGCCCACCGGCACAAGGCCAATCGTCGGCGCCAACGCCACGAGATAAAACACCCACCCCAACCACACCACCGGCCACCGCCGCCGTTGCGCCGCCAGCCCGACCGTCACCGCCACCACCACCAACAACCAACCGGCCGCAATCCACGGCGTCCAGCCCAACTCGTCAAACGTCGGATACACCGCCGACAAATGCGCCGGCCAGAAAAACTTCCCGACATAGAACAACGCGCAGTACCCCACCAGCCCGGCCCGCGCCCAGAGCGGAATCGCATCCAACCCGGCCACCGTCTCGCCGGGACCACCGGCCTGCGCCGCCAGCGTGACCGCGCCGATGAGCAGGCTCACCGCGAAGAACGGCACCTTCTCCGCCCACGCCCGCCGCCGGTACACCAGCGCGTCGAGCACCAGCAACATCACCGGCAACGTCACCGCCGTCGCCTTCGCCAGGGCCGCCGCCACGAACAACCCAAAGCACCCCCACCAATTCTGCCCCTGCCGCGCCCACCGGTCGTACGCCAGGAGGCTAGCGAGGTAAAAGCAGGCGAACAACACGTCTTTGCGTTCCGTCACCCACGCCACCGACTCGACCCGCAACGGATGCACCCCGAACAACGCCGCGGTCAGCAACGCCACCGGCCCGTTCGTGAGTCGCCGGACAAAGAAAAACACCAACGCCGTCGCCGTCAAATGCAACACCAGATTCGTCAGGTGGTACCCGAACGGATCGCGGCCCCACACCCGGTAGTCCACCGCCAACGACACCCACGTCAACGGCACGTAGAGTCGGGCCACCGGCTCGGTGAACATTGTCTGTAAATTGTCGAGCGTCAGCGCGCGGATGACCGGGTTTTGCGTGACATGCGTGTCGTCGTCCCAGAGCAGGAACTGGCCGTTCAACCCGTTGAGGTGGGACAGCAGTGTCAGTAGAAGCACGGCCAGAAGCCATCCGGCACGGCTGGCAACCCGACAGGCTGCCAGCCCTACAACGGCCGTTGTAGGGCGCGAAGCCCGCAGGGTTTCGCGCCGCAGTCCGGTGTTCACGCAAGTTTGGCGGCAACGATCTGACTGATCGCGCGGTTGTCGGCCCGCCCGGCGGTTTTGGCTTGCACGGCTTTCATCACCTTGCCCATGTCGGCCTTCGTCGTCGCGCCGACCTCGGCAATGGCGGCCGCCACGATGGCGTCCAATTGCGCCGGCGACAATTCCTCCGGCAGGTACCCCTTCAAGACAGCCAGTTCAGCCTGCTCCTTCGCCACCAAATCGGCCCGACCGCCCTTCTGAAATCCTGCAATCGAGTCCTGCCGCTGTTTGACCTGTTTCTTCAACACGGCAGTCACATCGGCGTCGGTGAGTTTTTCCTGCTTCTTCTCGAGCTTGTAGTATTCCAACGCCGCGCGC
>Ga0078972_1009807_pt1 | contig 18517 bp, 13 predicted proteins | sample YelNatPaOPGAMG01_FD_67568 | JGI IMG/M metagenome (GOLD analysis project Ga0078972, IMG submission 67568) | Hot spring thermophilic microbial communities from Obsidian Pool, Yellowstone National Park, USA - OP-RAMG-01 (SPADES assembly) (version 2) | ecosystem: Environmental > Aquatic > Thermal... | reverse complement strand
GAGCAACCAGCGATCAAGGATTTAGTGGTACGACTTTCTAAGAGAGGAGTTTCGTACGCAATTTTAAATGCTTACATGAAAATAAGCATTTTGCAGTTCATCTCCTCTCTAAAGGTCGGAGCTTTCTTGCTCATACATTTGTAAGCTGTATCCACGTTTCCCACCATCGCTGGATCGCATGACCGACAACTGGCCCTGAATGCTCGAATTGTGCTTCATCTTGCATCCCGTATGATGTGAAGGAACTGCTGATAAATTTACAAAGACATAGCTTTTAACCCGATCATTGATATGAGTATATGGATGAACCGACCAGTATCTCGGGGCTCTTCTATTATCAGGGAGATTTCAGGCGGCTTGAAGTGGAGATAACAGATGGCAAAATATCCCACATATCTAAGGCGCTGGTAGGAACAAAAATGACATCACTCAGCGGAGCGATTGTGCCAGGATCCGTGGATCCCCATGTGCATTTCAGGGATCCGGGGGAGACATGGAAGGAAGACTTCCACACAGGATCCATGGCTGCTGCATTCGGTGGCACCACCGCAGTTATTGACATGCCAAACAACAGGATTCCTGTTGATAATTACTCAACCTACATGGATAAGCTTGGAATAGTCAGGAACAAGTCTTACGTTGATTTCGGTCTGGCAAGCATGTTCACGGGATCCAATAGCAATATCCTGCACAAGGAGAGCGCGTTGATCAAGATATTCATGGGAGGATCTACAAATTCGGTTGAGGTGAGCGAAATTTCCACCAAGGAGGCAGAAGCACTGAAGCAATTCAGGGTGCCTAAGGTTTTTCATCTGGAGGATGGCAGGTGTCTGGCCGATCATGCGGGGGAGGAGTCTTCTTTGCTGGACCATGACATGCGAAGACCCGTGGAGTGCGAGCAGAAGGCCTTCTCCGCTGTAGTTGGAATGGATCTTGGAAGAAAGATTGCGGCACACTGTTCTTCGTATTCAGATGGGATGGAGAAGGGTTTTGATTATCTTGAAGTGACGCCGCATCATTTGCTTCTTAATGCAGGCATGAAACTGGGGTCAGAAGGTAAAGTCAATCCCCCATTGCGGCCCAGGGATATCCAGGAGAAAGTTCTCGACTCTTATATCAAAGGTAAATTCAGCTTTGTCGGGTCAGACCATGCTCCCCACTCGGATGAAGACAAGGAAGAGTTCAATCAGGCAAAGTCTGGCATAATCGGCGTTGAGACCCGCCTGCCCCTTATGGCAGCCCTTGTCGCTAAGAAAGTACTTTCAATGGAGACATTCATCAAGACAAACATAGTGAATGCAAGCGAAGCATACGGCATCAAGAAAGGAAAGATAGAGATAGGATATGATGCAGATTTCATAGCAATTGATTTTTCCAGCATGAAGAGGCTGAATGAAAACCGCCTGCACTCAAAGAGGACTGTTTCTCCATTTAACGGCTTTGACGTTGTTTTTCCGAGTGACGTTTACATAAGGGGAAGAAAAGTAATAGAGAATTATGAGTTGATAGACGATCCATCCGGACGGTATCTTCCTGCTGCACTGTAAGAGAAATTTAAATATATTCACATTATAGCGCTAATGCGTACATATATGGCTATAACTATAAAGGCGCTGGCGTTTCTTATTGCAGCATTAACCATATTTTCTGGATTGATAATATTTGTTAGCAATGAGAATTTTCCTGTTAATGCTGGCGCTCGAACATATTCAGGTTACAATAATGTGCAGAATATGAGTGGCTTCGTCTATCCTTGTGGCATCGCAATAACGCCCAACGGTACATATGAATATGTTTCCAATGCCAAAATTAATACAGTGTCTGTTGTCAACCTGATGAATGGAAAGACAATAGCCAACATATCTGGCTTCCTATCTCCTAGAGACATTGTTATCTCCCCCAACGGATCTTATGCGTATATCGCTAACTCAAATAGTACGAACATATCTATAGTGAACACTCACAACAACAGAATCGAAAAGAACATAACTGGCCTACCAGGACATGTTCTGGGCCTGACTCTTATTCCTGCAAGCGACTGTGCTTTTGTTTTTACCTATTACAATATTGGTGAAGTCTATAAATTGAACCTGACAAGCGGACACACCACAGCCTCTTACCCCGAATTCTTTTGTACCTATTCAGTCGCAACCAGCACAAATGGATCATATCTATATGTAATCAATAACGCAGGTCTTACGGTACTTAATATCAAAACGAATGTTACGGTAGCCAATCTGACCAACGTTTATTCTGGCGACAGAATGGCAGTTACACCAAATGGCTCGTATGCCTTAATTTTAGATCCGTTGACGGGAAACCTGTCATTATACAGTCTTTTAACCTATCATATGATGTTCAACTTTACAGGTTTCAAACAAGCTGAATGTGTTGCTGTTAATCCAAATGGGTTGTATGCATATGTTACATTACCAAATCTCGATAAAGTAAGCAGAATCATGATCGCCACACCATACAATATAAAATTCATGGAGACTGGTCTCCCATCCGGAACATCATGGTCTGTAAATCTTTCAAACGGAGAATCATTTAAAAGCACAAACTCATCAATATTTTTCATCGAAGCAAATGGATCCTACCAATATACTCTGTCAACCGTGAACAAAGACTACTCACCCGAACAGTTCTCAGGTGTACTCGATGTTAAAGGCTCAAACATCAATATAAATGTGGTATTCAAGGAAATCACATATGGTGTCACCTTTACGGAATCTGGTCTCCCATCCGGAACATCATGGTCTGTAACATTAAACGGAACAACAAAATCATCCACAACAGATACAATAACATTCTCAGTACCAAATGGAACATATTCATACACAATTGCAACCGTGAATATGGATTATGCTCCAAGTCCATCATCAGGATCCATAACAGTAAATGGAGCAAATGTAAATCAAGCAATAACATTCAATCTGGTTACATATACAGTAAAATTCACAGAATCAGGTCTCCCATCAGGAACATCATGGTCTATAGCTTTCAACGGTACAACTAAAACATCTATTTCCAGCAGCATAACATTCAATGCATCTAACGGTTCTTATTCATTTATTGTGTCGAACGTCTCCGGATATTCTCTGTCGCCCGCATCTGGTGCGGTGATTGTCAACGGATCCTCCGTTAGTAAAGCTATTATCTTTACCGCAGCAGCACCCTCGGTACAAAAATATTTGGTAACTTTCAAGGAAACAGGGCTGCCCTCTGGCACATTATGGTCTATTGGAATCGATTTCACTTCAAATAGTTCAAGCGGTGACGCAATAACCTTCATGTTACCAGATGGAAACTATTCGTATACAGTGAGCAACGCCCTCAATTATGCATATTCTGGGCCAATATCAGTTCTGGTCAACGGTTCGAGCGTAATAGTGGATATTACATTTTCAAACTCCACACATACAACTTCTCCTCATACATCCTTTTCTCCTTTGATACTATACGCAATAGGGATAATTGCTGCAATTGGTATAGTTGCATCTGTTATTCGTTTCAGGAGAATGAGAAATTAAGGTCCAGACGGCAGATATTCGTTAAAATTATCTTTTAATTTTTTACAATATTAATAACATATCTGTCTGGCGAAATAACATTCATTGTCTGAATGACTTGATAATCATCATGACTTCTTCGACCCAGCAAGTAAATCAACTAAAAAAGGCTTCGATTTTTCCACGCTTCACCAAGAAGTCAAGAGTATGATTATGAATCATATAGACCGGTTTTTGACCCGGACAATTGATTCATCTGACATCCTCTCCTCCCTGAAGGTCGGAGCTTTCTTGCTCATACTTTCGTAAACTAAAAATTGGACTTTATTGATTCTCTCCTTCAACAGGCAAGCCAGATTCTTTCCATTCCTTCATGCCACCTTCGTATGCATATGAATCAAAACCTTTTTCCTTCAGAAACTGAGCCGCCTGTCTGGATGCAGTGCACTGGTAACTTGCACAGTATGTCACAATTTTCTTAGACTTATCAAGCTTCAGGTATTCTCCGTGAATGAGTTTCTCGAGGGAAATTGAGACGGAGCCTTTGATATGGGAATGTCTGTATGCATCTTCTTCAAGCACATTGACGACGAGGATATCATGCATACCTATCATATCCTTAAGCTGTTCTTTCCCAACTGTTTGTATTTCCCCTTTTTCTATGCATCAAATAGTAATTGATATGATTTATAACTTTCCATCTTTAGCTATCAGATCAAAATACCGGCACTTTATATCAAGCTGAATTTTGCTGCTTCCTTTATGTATTGAATCGTGAGGATGCCAAATAATGCCATGACTGATGGCTTCCTTTGATGTGAAATTGGTACTATGATTGCTTCCTCATCAGTCAATTCATTAGGTGTGGAAATAATTTTCTTGAAGTTCTTTCAATAACTTTGCCGTTTAAAGTATGATTCCCTTGATGATATCAAGAGTGCGGAATACAGCTGATACGTCAAGGTCCTCTCTGACTATTGAACACTTTAAGCTGCATTAGAGCGTATTGAATCTGGAATCCTTCTCAAAGATGGAGAGGGAGCATTTCTCGAAGCCTATTATGAAACATCTCTTCCATTTCAAAAACTCTTCCTCAGTGGAACAGATTTACCTTTTCATTATCGACGATGAATTGAATACAGATAGTGAATCTGAAATGAGATCAAGTATACTCCTGAGCATTTAAGCTGTTCTGATCTCTGAGTAATTTTCGATCAACATCTCGCGGTCTTACAAGCACCTTTCATCGAAATATACTTCAACGGATATATGAGGTTACTATTTTGAAAATTTTTGCCCAGGTTGTTTCCTAAAGATATGATCTGGATTGAAACAAGGATTCTTAAACGTTTTATCCGATCTTAGAATGAGCATACATGAGTTTGAAACGTTTTTTCTATCCAGAAACAGTTGCGGTGATTGGGGCTTCGAGCGATAAGACAAAAATAGGTTACGAGATAGTTAATAACTTGAAGGAAGGTGGATTCAAGGGCAAGATAGTACCAGTGAATAAAAAGGGAGGGACAATTCTTGGTCTAAAGGCATATCCTTCTGTTCTTGACTATCCAGAAACAATAGATATAGCGGTTCTTTCTGTTCCAGCCCAATTTACTCCCCAGGTGGCTGAAGAATGCGGTAAGAAAGGTATTTTTGGAATAATAGTTGTTGCTTCTGGATTTGCAGAGGTTGGAAATACAAAACTTGAGGACGATCTGGCCTCAGCTTGCAGGAAATACAATGTACGTCTACTTGGTCCAAATGTTGTCGGCACACTCAACAGTGTCATCAAGATGAATGCTTCATTTGCACCATACCTTCCATATCCCGGATCTATTGGAATGATCTCACAGAGTGGAGCCATGATCATCGCCCTTGATGCCAGGACGCTCAGGGACAAGATTGGCATGTCCCATCTGATAAGCATCGGTAACATGGGCGATCTAGAATTTTCAGAGGTAGTTGAGTTTTTAAACCAGGATGAAAATGTCTCCTGCATTTCCCTTTATACGGAGGGGCTGAAGCAGGGCAGAAAATTCCTGGAGACGGCTAAGAAGGTTGGAAAACCGATAATAATGCTCAAATCCGGCGTTTCGCATCATGGAACGATCGCCGCTGCATCACATACGGGCTCACTTGCCGGTTCACACAGAGTATATGACGGTGCACTTAAACAGGCAGGCGTGGTGAGGGCGTACAGCATAGACGAACTCTTTGACTTCTCCCTTGCACTATCACTTCAACCTGAGATGAGAGGGGATCGGTTGATTGTTATTACGAATGGTGGCGGTATAGGCGTCCTTGCAACAGACGCTGCAGAAGCCAACAGCCTGCCGCTGAACGATCCTGCAGACGAGCTCAAGGCAAAGATTGGCAAGATAATACCATCATTTGGGAGTCTCAGGAATCCAATTGACATGAGCGCAATGGCATCATCGGATATGTACAAAGATACCATAAGAACCGCGATGGAAGACGAATCCGTCGATGGTGTACTGGCTATGTACTGTGAGGTGGCAAATCTCGATCCTATGGATGCAGCTTCAGGTATTGCCGAAGCCGTTAAGTCCTCCAACCGAAAGGTACCGGTCGTTGCCGCGTTTGTTGGTGGCAAGGCATCGGATAACGCTTGTGAGTATCTGATCGAAAATAAGATACCCGCATTCTCTGCTCCTGATCTGGGAGTAAGGGCAATTTCTGCACTCAGGGCACACAATTCCCTAAGCAACAGAATCTGCCTGAATCCAGAGGAACCACCAAACATTAGAAGAGATGAAGTTGAAACCAGGCTGAAGAATCATATCACATCTGGCACTAAATCCGTAAATGAAAGGGATTCCAAGGAAATATTTTCAATGTACGGGATAACTGTTAACCGGACAATCCTTGCCAGAACAAGGGAAGAAGCCAGCAGATTGTCCAAGGATCTTTCGTTTCCAATAGCCATGAAAATAGAAAGCCCAGACGTTCTTCATAAAACGGATATTGGTGGCGTAAGACTGAATATCACATCATCAGATGATGTGGAAAAAGCATTTGACGATATAGTTTCAAACGTTAGGAAAAGTATGGCCAATGCAAGGATTGATGGTGTCGTGCTGCAGGAGATGATTTCGGACGGTCTTGAAACGATAATAGGTACAGTGAATGATCCAACGTTTGGGCCCACTGTTATGTTTGGAATGGGGGGCATAACCGTTCAGGTACTGAAAGATGTTTCATTCAGGGTAGCTCCGGTGTGCAAGTCTGATGCCCTTGACATGATAGAAGAAACGCTGGCGGGAAAACTTATGAAGGAATTTCGCGGCCGTGGTCCGCTGGACGAAGATTCAGTCGCTGATGCAATAGTGAGGTTCTCCTGGCTTGCGTATAATCATCCAGAAATAAAGAGCATAGACGCGAATCCCATGATAGTGGGTGTCCATGGATCCACCGTCGTTGACGCCAGAATCCTACTTTAAATGACTAGGTGTCATGTAAGAAACTCTGCGCTTTTTATTATATTACAAAAATTGTTTTTAGATTGTTGGGTGGAGGTCACTCTATCCAACTATTTCTGACTCGTAGATTCCTGAAACATATTCGCCTATCGCAGGCGAAGCCGTCAGTCCGGGAGATTCTATACCTATAAGATTAATCAGCCCTGGAAAGCCTCGATCTTTCTCATGCCTGATTATGAAGTCCATGAATTGCTTACCTGATCCGGCTATCTTTGGCCTGATGCCAGAAGAATCATATTCAATCTTCATTTTCCTGATACCGGGAAGAAACTGGGCAACGTCATTCATGAAATCGTCGCTTTTTGATCCCTGGTTGTAATCTATCTCTGAAACCGGGTATGCATTCGGGCCAAGTTTCACAGATCCACTCATGTCAGGAGTCAGATGAATACCCAGGCCGGCACCCTGTGGGACCGGATATACGAGCATTCTGACAGGAGGCGGCCCAAGTACCCTGTAATACTCCCCCTTGTAGTAATTAAGCCTGTATCCGCATTTATCTACATCAAGGCCAACAGTTTCGGCTATCCTGTCTGAATAAAGGCCAGCAGAATTGATAAGGGTATTGCATTCAAATGCAAATGGTCTTCCAACACTGGTTCCAGTCACTTCGTATCCAGATCCATTGAATCGTATATCTGTGACCTCTGTTTGGGTAGAAATAATTCCATCATTCTTCATGGTTGTAGCTGCAAAATGCTGAATGATATCATCCGGCTCAACTATGCCAGATGAAGGTGAATAGAGTGCCTTAACGGCATCGATGTTAGGTTCCATCTGTCTTATCTTATCCCGATCCATGAATCTCAGTCCCTCCACACCGTTTGCCTTACCATTTCTATAGAGAGAATCGAGCACAGTAATCTGTGAATCATCTGTAGCCACCGTTAGTTTCCCGAGGCGCTTGAACGGAATTCCATTTATCCTACACAGATCGTAGATTAGTTGATTTCCCCGAACGCATAGCCTTGCCTTCAGTGATCCTGGAGGATAATGTATTCCAGAGTGAATCACACCGCTATTATGGCTGCTTATTTCCTGACCTATTCTATGGTTCTTCTCCAATACATAGATGCCCTTGTGGGTACGGGAAAGACGTGCAGCGATTGCCAGTCCAACAACTCCTGCCCCAATTACTACAATATTTGCCGAATCCATTTCTTACAGTGAAAATCTTAGCAGATAAAAAGGATATTGACTCTTCGGCTTATCCAATCCCGTATCAATATCTAGTGTTGGCACTGTCGGTATACTGCCATCTTAAATTTCAACTTATAAGATTAGGCAATAGGTATGTGTTATGGACAGCCATATCATGATATATCGAACTATCCTTAATTTTATAAAGAGAAGACTTTTTCACTGTCGCCAGCACAATTATACAATATCGTGAATAACTGATGAAGACGGAACATCATACATTCAAAGGCATTTTTCCCGGACTTTAACGTCGGTTTCCAAATGACAAAAATAGCTTTTACCGCTATTTGGGGTCAGGATTAAAAACGAACGAATAAAAGTTAGGTTCACAGGACAGGTTTGCTACACACGTTTCAAATTGTTATCTCTTTGCATTAATACGATCAACCTCTTCAGAACATATCGATATATAATCTGATGTTGGTTGAAACATCTCCTTAGCTATGGACTCAAAATCAGCAGGCTTAATGAATTTCACAAAACCATATGCACTTGCGCTTCTAAGATAAAGGAGCCGCCGTAGGCTCTTTACTATCTCCGGTAGAGCCGTTCTAAATCTTTCAGAAAACAGTTCTTTTCTCTCTGCTACCACGTTCTCTATGATATCGCCAACGTTATGCTTCTTAGGAGAGTCCACTCCAACCGATAAAAGTACACCTTTAACTGCTATCTCCAGTGCCATCTGGAGATCATAAATGCACTTGGAATAATTCTCTCCATTCATGTTGAGCCGTGCGCTTGTAAACCAAGATAAAGATTCCTGAATGGCCCTGTTGCTCATACTGTCCATTCTATTATCTCCTTCTCATTATCCCGTGTATGTTTTATCTTCCTTACGCGATTTATGAAATTGGTTATTGAATGATAACGCTCAAATAAAATGATCCCCTGGTCGGCGATATCAAAGAGCAGAGGATGCACGGTTTCCAGATCCGACGGAGATAAAATGAGTGGACTTATGTTAAGGAATTTACCTCTACTTACAAGAAGTTCTTTTCTTATAGGTTCCAATCCATCAACTATTTTTTCAATATAATTCAGCGAGTCTAGAAAAGATAATTTACTTACGACCAGGACATCTATATCACTAAACTGTGAAAAATTATTTCTTGCAACAGAACCAAATAAGACAATTCCAAGTATATCTTGATTGATGCATAAAGATGATACAAAATCATCAAGGTAATCGCGAATATCATTGTCCAACTTCACGAAAAATAATGGGACTCTCAGCAATTCCTCAATAGCTTGACTAACATTCACTTTTCTATCCCAGCTTCTTTGCAGGTAACTTCTGTATTCGACAAGGCGAGAATATATGGCAGAATCCACCATTAACGGGTTTCTTTTCTTCATTGTATACACAATATGTATACAGATTAACATAATAATATTATGGCTTTAGAATTTATCTTCACGTTGAATGAACAGTAAAACTTTTCACCTGCTTTAATTCACTATCCCACAAATGCGAAATTTATGCTTCAATGATAAACAATGGTTTCATAATCCAAGTTCATGCTTCATTCTTTCTATGGGTGCCTTTGGGATATTCGAAACAGGAGTGGAAGTACTTTCCAATTCATTCAGCAGGAAGATAAGCTTCTGTCTTAACATAGGATCCCTGGCAGCTTCCCTCGGTGTTTTTCCTTCAAGTGCTGGTATCTCTTCGTCCAACCATTTCATGTAATATGAATCGATGAGATCTTGTTCAATTTTTCTCATCTCAGGAGACTTCGGTAACTGGTCACTATCTCTAATATGAGGGGTATCCTTGATAGCATCGGCAATCTCAGTTTCACTCTTTATTATTTCCGACCCCATCTTTTCGCCCAAAATTGATCTAAGCAGATCAACACAGATCATCCACCTTTTTTGAGTAAAGCATTCAACCGTAATCGAATGATCACTCAGCCGGATTGTACCGTAGATCCTACTTGCGCCCATTGCATCCAGAGTACTTTGTTTTTCGCCATCGATAGGGCCTTTCCAAATAAAGGTTCCTACAGAATCTGGACTAAAATCGAATCTGCTGTCCTGTTTTAAAGTCTTGACAACATAAGGCAAATCATATATCTGGTAAGACGAAGAATGAAATACGACCGGATCACCCTCTGCGGACACTATGTCCGGGAATAATTTCATTCTGGATCTCTCATATGCAGCAGCAATAAGAGAAAGCGAATTTCTTGAGATGTACTGTGACATGGTAAATTTGTTCCGTTTTTCCGGGGGGTTCTCTGAGACATATTTGTTCATAAAATCATTTGATAGGTCCTGAAAATAATTTATCTCGCTATAAGGTATTTTTAGAGCTCCTCCACCAATCCTGTTTAGTGTACCTATCTTATATAATCTAAGCAGGAGAAGGCTATGGTTAGCTATGTAGCTTGTTGATAATGTATCCGTGATGAAATAATGCTCCTTTTGGGGGAATACTTGGAGAACATGAAAACCCAAGTATGGTACTATCCTTTCCACCTCGACGACCACGAAATTAGAATACATGAGATCACTCAGAACATTCCGCTCGTCTTCTCGAATTGTGCTAGAATGCTCTTGTAAGTATAGAGAAAGCAAAGATCTGTTTTTTCCGGGTATAATGTAATCATGTATTGCCCATGTCAGAAAAACGTCGCTATTATCTGTAATATTGCCCGGAATAGCCGCTGTAAAAAGTTGGAAGGCATCCTCAACGTAATGCTTGTAAAGATCAGAATACTTGCATTTGTCCAGATGCTCCCAAACCCTTCCCTCTAGTTCCACGAATTTTTCCCTTTCGAGAATAAGCGGCCTGCAACACTTCTTGAATTTCTTCCCGCTATTGCAGGGACAAGGGTCATTCACGCCAGTATTATCGTATATGCTGTGAAGCAAGTCAGATGCCTCTGGTTCCAGATCAACGTATTCCGATAATTTTTCTAAATTTGAGGGCTCGAAGAACTGGAGTGGATCACGGTACTTGTGAATACCAGAAGGATCAGTTCTAAAAATTATGTCATCCTGTGCGATCGTACGAAGATCAACACGATTCTCCCTGAAAGCGTCGTCAATGTAAGGTTTCAATTCACCAGCACCGATATCTAGAGCTACCCATATGCACATTGAGCATAGATCCATGTTAGTTCTACTTTGTATTCCATCCTTCAGGAACTCCACCAATACAGGCCTTGGAACTAAACCTCTCCCTGACATGAGCTCGTATGCCTCTATTATATCAAAAAGAAGGAATCTATGAATGTTTCCAGTCTTAAGAAGGCCTTTTACTCTGAAGATATCGACCGGCAGTAGATCCGAAAGGATGGATAGGTTAAAAATATCAAAGATATCCATGAGAAAATCATATGAATCTGAAACATAGGCAAAAATCTGATCCCACAGGTCTCTTCTTTTTGAGCAGGCAAGAATTACGATGGCGACTGCAGGCACCATCTTATCTTCGAATGAATCAGAAGACCAGTAGTAGTCATCTTTGATATATCTTAAAAGGTAATCAGAATAAGTGGGGCCACGTTGTATTAACTCAATTACACCTTCCAAGGGGGCTCTAGGTCCTCTCAGGATAACGTAATCAGCTAATTCCTGATAGCTCATATCGGAATACTTTACTTGAGATGACATCAGATAGAACCTTAATTATGTCCAGATATGATAAAGTTTCCCAGAGATCCGGTTCCAGTGAGAGAAATTTTATCTGAGTTCTCACGCATTGCGTAGCATGTTCCTGACAGCTTCGTTTCTATTGCTTGTAAGTTCGTTTTCAGACAGGATAGATATGCAGTGAATACTCTTCAAAACCCTTAACTTTTATTCGATCAAACCTGCAAGTCTTGAGCCTTGAATTGCATCCTGAAGATCTTTCATAATGCTTAGAATATCCATAGTCCTTAAGGAGATATCCATGGCCATTTCAACTTTAACTGATTACTCTACTCACTCAGTTAAAGTGTCTGCATCTAAAAGCCACTTCCACACAGGTTCTACTTCAACCATGAAATCATCTGCCTGTATGCTTTCTTCCTGGTCCATTGTTAAGATAAGGAACTTCTGAGCCTTGATATCCCTTCTTGCCCGAATAAGCGCCTTTATCTCTCTATCCCTGTTCTCAGGATTAAGTTCATAGCACACCTGTATCATTACGCCATCTTTTGGGATTAAGAAATCAACTTCTGCACCGCTCTGGTGTTTGTAGTAATAAAATTCCTTTCCAAGCCGCCTTAAATTCAATGCCACTAAATTTTCAAGCATTGCTCCCTTTTTCTCAATAAAACCAGGTACGTTCTGAAGTGTTAATCCATTATCAATCGAATAGTATTTTCTGGGGTTCCGTCTTGCATGTTTAAGTTTAGCATCATACTTATAAACATCAAAAATCAGGTAAGCCTCCTTCAGATATTCCAAATATTTGCCTACTGTTTTTTCGCTTTTGATTTGAATGTTCCTTGATAAAGATCTAAAGGTCAGTTCGCTCGAGATTGCACCAAGAACAAAATTCAAGAGGAGCCTTAATTCCCGTGGCTGCCTGATTCCATATCGCATAGTTATGTCTTTTTGTATGATGTCGGATATCAGCTGAAGAATTGATAGATCGCTGCCTGATATGACTACTTCAGGCATTCCTCCCTGCAGAAAATAATTTTTGAATTCCCTTACGATTTCTGACTTTTGTGTCGTTGTCAACGCCTTTTTTCTATCATATTCCATGCCTTTAGAAGTTAGATACTCAAAAAATGAAAAAGGATAAAGCTCTATATCTACATGTCTCCCAGTCAGGTGCGTGCCAAGCTCCTTACTCAGAAGATTGGAACTTGCTCCTGTTAGAAAGACCCTGTCTCCTTCTCTCAACAATCTATTAACAAAGAGTTCCCACCCATTTACGTTCTGAATCTCATCTAGAAAAATGTTACCAGTAGGACCATAAAACTCAGCAGACGTTTCCATTAATTGTTGAAAATCCTCAACTGAAAACCCGTAGATTCTTTCATCGTCGAAGTTAAAGTATAGAAAGGATGATGAATACTTACCTATGATAAGCTGTTTCAATAGAGTACTCTTCCCGCATCTCCTAATACCCTTTATAACAAGAGCTGCACCACCCTGGTAGTTCAATGCCCTGGAAAATATGCTTCTCTGGACTATATCCTTCTTTTGAAGTATGTCTTTCCTTTGATCCGCGACTATGGTACTTAGGTATGATTTGTTAAGCGTAGAGGTCAAACAAATAGAATTATAAGAATATTGCGTAGTATAATACGCAATAACAACTAGTATTGCGTATCATGTTTCACGTTCAATGAACAAAAGCTTGACAATGTGATTGATTTTGTCGTTGACACAAGCTATAAGCTCAGCCACTCCTAAAGAGATGACGGATATTCTTCTTTTAAGTTCTAGCAATTGGTTTAAGTCCAATTTCTGTACAAAATATTTAAACCGCCATTTCTTTCATCATTCTACTTCTGGGATTTGCATCGCCTATTAATGTGTACTTATAAAGATAATTGGTGGTTGTTCACTATAGTAAAGCAGATTATTTTGGTTGTATAATTTAGGGAAACAAGGAAGTACATTATTTTTATACTTGCGGAGTTTATACAACGAATATGATTAAGAAACTGAAAGCTATCAATTTTAAAAGTTTTGAGTCTATTGATATTGAGCTTTCTGATCTTAATGTAGTAATAGGCCCAAATGCGTCGGGCAAGTCTAATTTTGCTTCTGTTTTTCAATTTATAAGGGACATATCAACACTTGGCTTTGATAATGCAATATCACTTCAGGGCGGCTTCGAGTATATAAATAATTTTAAAAATTCTCAAAAACAACCAATTGAAATCGAAATTCAATTTGATAACAGTGGTATTAGCACTTTAAATAAATTTAGTGAGATTGAATTCTCTTCCTTTTCATATGATATCAAGATATTCCCTCTTTTAAGAAGGAAAGGAATCAAGAAATATATTGAGGAAATTTCTCTTAAACCAATCAATCCAAAAGACAATGCGTACCCTTCCGACTTCAAAATTATATCAGATAATGGAAAAGTAAGTTTTCAACCGGAGCTATCAGAGTTTAAAAAAATGGGAAATCTATATAGAATACTTGTACCGTTTCAATTCAAGGCTATAATGGGAGTTGGAAGTTTGATCAGCGCTTTCCCACTAATGGCTTTTCTTGGACTTTCAAATTCTATTCAAGTCTACGATTTTGATCCAAAAATGTCAAAGAAGGCAATTCCTATTTCGGGAAAGGCGGAGTTGGAACTGGATGGAAGCAATACTGCCCTAGTTTTAAGAAATATGCAACGTAACCAAGAAACAAGGAATAAATTTATTCAATACCTTAAGGTATGTCTGCCCTTTGTTAAAGATCTTTCAGTTGAAAGCCAGGTTGATAAATCAATTATATTGAAAGTCAAGGAAAGCTACAATCCAAAAGAGGCAATTCCATCTTCTATAATTTCGGATGGTACATTGGAACTTATATCTCTGATTTACGCTCTATTTTTTGATGGTAAAAGGTTAATCATTATCGAAGAACCGGAGAGAAATATTCATCCGAACCTTATAGCAAATCTGATGCAACTTATTAAGGAAGCTTCCCAAGAGAAGCAGATAATCATAACAACGCATAGCCCAGAGCTTATCAAATATTTAGAAGAAAAAGATATTTTAGTTATTAAAAGAGATAAAAATGGTGCATCTAAAGTATCCCATGTTTTGGATAAATCTATGGTAAGATCATTTTTGAAAAGTCACGTTGGAATTAGCGACCTTTTCGTTGATGGAATTCTAAGTTAAAATGGACAAATTCCTATTTGTAGAAGGTACACACGACGAAATTTTTGTTAAAAAGATGTGTGAGAAACGTCAGAAATACATGGCATAAACGGTAATCTGATATCAAAAACGCTATGATATTTGACATCTGATAGCAAACTATTAGGCAAATCTGCTATTCAAATATCAACTTTAAATACTATCAAGGAATTTTCAGTCATGAATACATCACTTCTGTACGAATACAATCCTTGGTGGTACAATGCTGATGCAATAGATGATGATAGAAATATAAGAACCGCAAAATCAGAATCACCCAGGAAGGAATATTCTTTTGAAAATGATAATTTGCTCTTGATTGGACCCAGGCAGGTTGGGAAGACAACCTATATGAAGCTCATCATCATGGATTTAATAAAGCACAGAGGCGTTGACCCAAAGCAGATTCTCTATTTCTCGTTTGATGATCTGAATCGTGAGAATATAAGAGATATAATTGATACCTATAGATCGATACCATTTCCCAGAAAAGAGGAGAAAACTTATTTTTTCTTCGACGAAATAACCTCGATTGACAGCTGGAATATTCAGATAAAGGCACTTCTTGACCTTGGATTTTTCGATAAAAACTATCTCTGTCTATCTGGATCGTCCTCTGTTGCATTAAAGAAGGAAAGTTTTCCCGGAAGAAACATTACTATCAGGAAATTTCTCCCAATGACCTACAGAGAATATATCGAGTTATTTGGCCCAAATGAGATAAAAGAAGTAATATCTGGCAAACGAACAACTGAAGATCAAGATGCCTTCATTTCTCAGATGTCTCAATATCTGCCAAGTTTGAATCAGCTCTTTACGGATTACATAAATAGTGGGGGATTTCTTTCATCTGCATACCGCTATCGAAAAGGAGAGGATTTATCGTTTTTATTTGATCTTTACTGGAACGCCGTCATGGGGGATGTATCAAACAGCAATAGATCAATAATAACAGCCAAATCCGTTATTCAGGGAATAATAAAGAATTATTCCACTGCATATGGATACAACAGCCTGGCTAAGGATATGGATATACCTTCGCATATGACTGTAAAAAGTTATCTCGAATTATTCGAATCACTCTTCTTTGCCTTTTCTATATTCCAATACGACAAAACAAAGAAAAAGTCTCTTTACTCACACTTTCGTAAGACGTATTTCATGGATCCTTTCCTCTATCATGTTGCAAGGTCTAAACTTTACAGTGGTAAAATTGACGATGAAGTATATGGAGCATTAATTGAAAGTGCAGTAGCATCAAACCTACTGAGAAAATATGAAAATTTATCTTTTCTACGCAGTAAGAAAGAATTGGACTTCTACATTCCATCAAGTGATACCGGAATAGAAGTTAAGAAGGGCGATGGAAATCCTGGAGATTTTTCGGTTAAGGACGGCATCAGGAATAAGGTGGTTCTGAGTCATGATTCCTTTAATCTGAAAAGCGACGTTAAGGTTGTTCCAGCCAGTATCTACTTGCTTTTGTAAGTAAGACAAACAATAAACATTCTTTCAACGCGTGATGAAGAGTAGTTCTATTTGTGAGTAATAATGCACACTCTCACAGTGAGTTTGAGCTAAGGCTACGTATAATCAGACTATGATTATTAAAGGGTCTGCAAATATATATTATGCATATTCTGGAGGAGCCAGAGCATCCCATAATCATTTCTCAGTGTCATGTCTTTTTATTCCATCTTGTAGGCCATCTCTATGCATTGTCATAAATGATCTCGAACGCAGTATAACCCAAGTTATACGGCATTACATCTAATGAAACGCAAAGCTGTTTGCAAGACAGGTTCAAATCATCCCGACCCCATTATACTCATGGGGATATAGATAAGGCTTTGAAATTTTGACCTTTTAAGAATGAATAAAATAAGATGTTAATTATTTAATTTCCTTTCTTTATAAACCTTGTAAATTCCCTTCAAAGCTTTGGATTTGTATTTCATTTCATTTTTAAGAATCCTTTTCTTGATATTCCACAGAGTTTGTTTAGATATCCCTTTATCTTTGACATCCTTAGGTTTCAATGATAGAATCCATTGTTTGAAATCTTCAATGTTATCATATTCCAAATAATCAGCATCATCAAGACCAGTAAGGTTATCTTCAAGGTTATTAGATTCTTTACCTATGTATCTTATCCTATCATTAATGATATGTTTCCTGTGTGCAATCCCGTTATTATCATAATCGAATTTGTTATCGTTATGCCTCACATACGATGTCAGGACATCCTCTAAGGTATACCAGTATTCCCATGAGGGTAAAGGTAATTTATCGTATGATGTGTCAGTTTTGTAGTCAATAAATGACCTATATTCGACTTCTTAGACATTATGGTATTTCAGATGAAATTATTTTTCAGCTTCGAGTGTGCCATGATACATTAAATCAAATCTTAAATTATTGTGTTTAAATACTCTAAATTTAATGAATCCATAATTTTTCAATTTTTCAATTAAAAATTCTAATGTTTTATCAGATTTATTAAGATAATATGGTGAATATTCTATTCTTATCTTTTTGAAATTAGAAATTGTTGCATCGTCAATAACTGTAAATTCAGCACCTTTTATGTCTAAATCCAACAAATATGGATCCTCAATATTGAATTCGTTTAGAATGGTTTTGATACTTACTGATTTTACATTTATTTTATTATTTCTATTTACCTTATATATAGAAGAACCACCAGAATCATCTTCAATCGGGAAATCTACTTCGCCGTCTTTACCAATTACATAATTTTTAAGGATTATGTTCTCTTTAAGCCTTGGATTAAGAAGTATGTTTTCTTCGGCTTTTTTAAAAGAGTTCGGGTCAGGTTCAAAAGCAAAAACTTTTGCCCCATAATAAGAATAAAATAACGGAGTGTCTCCGATATATGCACCCGCCGTTATTACAGTCTTACCTTTTAAATCAAGTCCTGAGAAATGTATTTGATAAAGAAAAGTTTCATCCAGAAGACCAATGGTTTGCATCTTAAATCTGATTCCTTGATGGGTTTCTATAGTCCCATTTTTTGGATCAAATTTCCACTGATATTTTCCATTTCCAAATTCAATTCCTTCATTCAATGCGAAATAGACAACATTGAAAACATCATTTTTGTTATCTTTGTTGAAAGTAAACTCATCACCATTAGTTAGTTTTATCGTTCCTTTCTTTTTAAATATAACAGATGGGTTTTTTATTGTATATCTCTTTCCTTCCACGGTCTTTCCTTTGAATTCAAGATATTTAGGCAACATAATACTAATTTTATATTTCATTCAATCCTCACCCTTGTCTTATTAGAAACCTTAAGAGTCTTACCTTCCTTGGTTAGGTCCCCTAATTGGAGACAATATTGTCTTATAAGATTTCAAGCTTTCTGAATCCTTTCCATACATTTTTTATTCATCTCCCCTGGTGTAATATGTCCTATGCCACTGTGCAGCCTTCCATTGTTATGGAAATCCACACATCTCGAAATTGT
>Ga0078972_1009804_pt1 | contig 18519 bp, 10 predicted proteins | sample YelNatPaOPGAMG01_FD_67568 | JGI IMG/M metagenome (GOLD analysis project Ga0078972, IMG submission 67568) | Hot spring thermophilic microbial communities from Obsidian Pool, Yellowstone National Park, USA - OP-RAMG-01 (SPADES assembly) (version 2) | ecosystem: Environmental > Aquatic > Thermal... | reverse complement strand
TTATACAATAGACACGCTGCTGTCCCTAAAGATATGTTTTCAGGTGTAATTTTATATTTAAGACATAACTTACCTGCACCAATAAATCTATCTTGCGGTCCCAATTTCCTTATAGGTTCTCTACCTACTCTGTATACAGTATCACCTAATGACTTATTAGCAAATCTATTAATAAGATCATTAATATGCTGTTTCTGTTCTTGGTCACTGAAATTATGTTTTATATTCAATGCTGTTCCAGATTCATTTAATGCTGCGCGAACTATACTATTTATCCATTTATTACCAATTGATTCATATATATATGTATATCCATTCAAATAGCCTAAATATGCTGTAATAGCGTGTCCTAAGTTATGTATAAATAATTTCTGTTCTTCATAAGCATTGAGATTATCATATGGTATCATCCCTTTTATCTGAGGAATTATTCCCTTAAACCCTTTTTTTGATACAGGTAGAATATCATATGGTTCTGCATACACTATTAACGGGTCAATTTTACGAATTTCTTCTGGAACAGGTGGTATCATTCTGCTAACAACCGTTTCAACAAACCCCACTTTTTTCTCTATGTAATCACTGTATATATTTTTACCTGTATAGTTAATAAGATACTGTTTTAAAATTTTACCTGCTGAAAGTAAGTTTTCACATATAATTATATTTAGTAAATTTTTATTTCCTGTATCAACTCGTTTTTTAATACCATCTGCTATCAAGTGTGCTACTTTATTCAGTGCATTAACACCAACTGATGTTGCTATCAGGTCCGTATTATTTATCTCATTTATTACTGTGTCAGAATCATTAGCATTTATCGCTCTAACATTATCTATTATAATTTCTTTACTTGTATTATTACTCACAATACACAATTTATACTGTTTTCTTTCATTCAATTCTGTTACAATCTTATCAAATATATCTACGAACACTGTCTCATATCCTGACTGATTAAATAACTGTCCTAAAAATCCGCGTCCGATATTACCAGCACCAAATATTAATACTTTTTTCATTATTATACAGTTTTAGTTATTTGATGTATGGTTCTGAATAAACTTAAATGTTTCTTTTAACGATTTCACGCCTTGAGATGCACCTATTGCTAATGCACACATTGCACCAACAGCATTAGCAAACCTACCTGTCTTTTCTAAATCCCATCCTTTTATAATCCCAGTTAAAAAACCTGCAACAAAAGAATCACCGGCACCTGTTGCATCAACAGGATTTATTTTAAATGCTGGGATACTGAGTTGAACATCTTTTGTTCGGATATAACATCCTTTTTCACCCATTTTTAATCCAACTGTTTTAACTCCGTAATCCATTAATATTTTTGCTATTTCTTCTGGTGTCTCTTTTTCTGTTAATCGTTTCGCTTCTTCAATACTCGGCAAAAATATATCAACATATTGTAATACTGGCTCAAGTAATTTCATCCACCTGTTTTTTGAGTCCCAACATGTATCCAGTGAAGTTATCAATCCCATCTTTTTTGCTTTTTTGAATATTCGTGCTGTCGGTTCACCGTCAAATTTTGGCATCAGGAATGTGCCAGCAACATGTATTATCTTATATTTTTTTACTATATTTAAATCAATATCTTTCTCACCGAATTCAGAATTAGCACCAAGATAATGGATAAAACTTCTTTCGCCATCAGGATGAACCATAACTGCTGTTGCTGATGTATTAATATTTTTATCTTTCACAATACCGCTGACATCAATCTTATTTTTCTTCAATGTATCGATTAAAAATCCACCAAAGCCATCATTACCAACTTTACCTATTATACCTGTTTTAATACCTATTTTTGACAACGCAATCCCAGTATTAACAGCACATCCACCAGTATGAAGTTCAATCTTGTCAACCAAATCAAGTTTACCTCGTTCAGGTAATTTTTCAACAGGTTTTGCAATAACATCGGCTACAAGTATACCTACACAAATTACACTCATAATAAACTCATCCTTTCTTTTAAGTATTAAAATTTATACAACAAAACAAAATATACAATCAATATATTTTGTGCTAAAAGATGAATTTTTGTAGGAGATATTCTCCTAATTTCTTGGTTATCATTCAAGGTAAGAACAGAATGAAAAGAGGAAATAATGTGCATAAATTATTTTAATATTTTCTCAACAAATTCTCTCAAATCTTCAACAGAGAACGGACGCATATGAACAAGGTCCGGTGTTTTGAGTGCTGAAATATCAATTGTATCCTGTATCTCAGTAAATATTTCCATAACTAAGGGGATACGTAATGCTACTACTTGAGATAACAATTTTTTACCTTCTAATGAGCCCCAACCCAAAAGTTTTATATTAGAAATAATCAAATTTGGTTTTGTTGTTTCAAGTTTTTTTAACATCTCATTAGCATTATTTATTTCAATAACTTCATAACCTTCTCCAAGTTGTGTTTTTATCACAGCGCGTACTTCTATACTTTCTGTATATAGAAATATCTTTTTCTTCTGTTCGACTGTTACTTTATCAAGTTGAAATATCTTTTTTATTGCATTCAAGAAAACTACTCTATCAAATGGTTTTGGTATATATTCAACAACATCCATTTTTATCATTTCTTTCATTTGTGGGTCGAACCTTTGTGCAGTCATCATTATTATCGGGATTTTTTTCAATCTTGAATCCATCTGTATTCTTTTTATTGCTTCATATCCTGTAAGTTTAGGCATCCTATGGTCAAATATAATCAAATCGGGCTGCATTGCTGTTGCCAACATTACACCTTCTTCTCCATCCGATGCTTCAATAATCTCAAAATCAAAATCTTTCAATAATAACCTAATTAACCGTCTTTCATCAATATCATCATCTACAATAAGTATCTTTTTCTGGCTCATTTATTTTCTCATCTCCTAAAAAACTATAATTTATTTTATTCCTAAATCTTCTCTAAATATTTAGTTATCTCCGATACAAGAACTTCAGTAGATAAAGGTTTTGTTATATACTGGTTTGCACCCAAAAACAAACATTTTTCTCGTAGTCCTTTTGTATCACGTGCAGTTATAACTATGACAGGTATATCTGCTGACTCTTTGTCCATTTTGAGTTTCTGTAATACTGTGAATCCATCTATTTCTGGCATATAAAGGTCAAGTAAAATAAGAGAATATTTATTTTTTCTTACTAAACTCAAGGTCTCTCTACCTGAATATGCTACATCAATTTTTAATCCTTTACTTTCAAGAACACGTTTAATAAAGTTTCCGACATCCACTTCGTCATCAACAACTAATATTTTTTTCTCTTCAACAGATACTTTTGGCTTCTGTGTTTTAGATATAATGTTTTCTATTTTTTTATACAATTCATCAAAATTTATTGGCTTAGTGACAAAATCAACAGCACCTAATCTCAAACTATGGTCTCGGTGTACTTTGGCAACAACTGAAACCATTATAACAGGTATATCTTTTGTCTCAGGAGTACTCTTTAAAGATTTCAAAACTTGAAATCCATCTAATCCTGGCATCATAATATCAAGAGTTATTGCATCAGGAACTTCTTTTTTAGCGACTTCAATAGCGTCCTTACTATTATTCAAAACGATAACTTCATATCCAATTTTTACTAGGTTTATTTTTATTAATCTTGATATATCTTCTTCGTCATCAATAACAAGTATCTTTTTCTTCATGATTGATACCTAATTATTTATTTAATTTAGGTAATGTAAAATAAAATGTTGTTCCTTTATTGAGTTCACTCTCAACCCATATTTTACCATGTAATGCTTCAACCAATCCTTTAACAATTGCAAGTCCTAATCCAGTTCCCTTTGCACCAACAATTTTTTCTCTAACACCTTTAACCTGATGAAATTTATCAAATATTTTAGTTAGTTCATTCTTCGGAATACCTATTCCTGTATCAGAAACAGATACCACAATATGGTCAGTATCATTTTTTGCTTTTATTGTTATTTTTCCGTTTTCAGGAGTAAATTTCAAAGCATTACTTACAAGGTTTGTTAATATTTGACATACTCGCTCATGGTTAGAATTTACAGGTGATAAATCATTATTAATATCTTTTTCAAGCGAAATCTTTTTCTGTTCAGCAATGGGTTTAAACAATGTAATAATTTCATCAATAACAGGCGCTATTTGCAGTTCAGAAAACTCTATATCAATCTGTCCTGACTCTATTTTTGCGACATCAAGTATATCATCAATAAATTTACTTAATCTGGTAGCGTTTTTTTTAATTATCTCAAGATATTCCTTTTCTTCTGTGCCTATAAGTGAACTTTCTGCCAAAAGATAATCAACATATCCTGTTATAGCTGTTAATGGTGACCGTAATTCATGTGTAACAGAAGAAACGAAATCATTTTTCAATTGGTCAAGTTCTTGCAATCTTATTGCCATATTATTAATTTCTTTTGCTAATGAACCTATCTCATCTTGCGATTTAATATTTATTCTATAATCAAGGTTCCCTTCACCAATAAGTTTTACTCCTTTCGCAATTATTTTTATTGGTCTTGACATCCTTAACCCTAAAAGAATAGCACCGAGTATACCAAGAATCAGAGCGATAAGTGTTATATTAGCAACCTGTTCTCCTATTTTAATAAAATTCTCTTCAATTATCTTATTAATTCTATTTTGATACAGACCTATTCTTACTACCCCTTTCTGTAATTTACCAATATACACCGGCTCACATAACTCAAAAATAAATTCGCCTTGTTTATTAATATAAGTAAATTTCATCAAAGATTTTGCTGATTTTGCTTTCATACCAGATTTATCAGTAACAACTTTCCCTAAATATTTTGTATCATAATGTGCAATAATTTCACCGTTTCGTGGTTCAATTACCATAGCATAGGCAGCACCTAAATTTTCTTTAACTTGTTTTAAATAATTCAATAAAAGTAAATCGTTATTGAGATAAAATGATTCTTTAGTAACTTCTGTTAGTGCTTTAAGTTGTGAAACATAACTCTGTTGTATCTGATTAATAAATATGTTACGTTGGTAAATAAAGAGAACGATACTTACTGCTATTATTACAGAAAGCACGAGTAGGATTGCTGATATACTGAATTTTTCTACTAATTTCATTTCTTCTTCAATTCTGCTTTAGCACGTTCTAAGGATGTCTGTGCTTTAACATGGGTAGGGTCATATTCAAGAGTCTTCTCCCATAGTTGGATTGCTTTTTTTATATTACCCTGGTCATATTCTTTTAATCCTTCTAAATAATATTCTCTGGCCTTCTCTTCAAATGTTTTTTTAATATCGGATATATACTTATTTACTTCAGGATAGTCCTTATTTTGTGAATAAATTTTCTGGAAAATTTTATTTGCTTCAACTAAATTACCTTCATTATATAGTTTTTTCCCCTGTTCAAATAACTTATTTAATATTTCTTTACGATTATGTGCTATTTCAAACGATATTTCTTTACGACGGTTTTTGTCTTGTTCATATTGTAATGCTAGTTTAAAATATTCTATTGCTTCCTCATATTTATCAACTTTACTGGCTTCCATTCCTGATTCATAATATAATTGTGCTATCTTTTTCTCACATTTTTCTTTCATCGTTGGATCGTATTCAATTGCTTTTTTAAAACTATTTATTGCTTCTTCATTCTTAATTGGATTATACAATTCCAGTCCTTGTAAATAATATTTGTTTGCTAATCCTTTCCGCGATTTTTCAAGGTAAACAAACGCTTTTTTATATTCTGGTTTAAGTTCTATTATTTTTTCAAATCCTTCAACTGCTTTTTCCCAGTTTTGTTGCTTATAATACTTCATACTCTCTCTGTATAATTCACTAATTTCATCAGATTTTACCAAACAGAAAGGATTTACTATAAATATAAACATTAGAATCAAATTTAGTAATATTTTTACAATAAATTTGGGTTCGTATCTCATAATTAGTCAATATGGTCAAAAATTCAAATTAAACCAAAATTCATAACTAATAAATTATCTCAGGAATATTATAACCAGATATCTGTGTTGCAAGATATTCTAATCTTTTTATTCGTTCAGTTATAGGTGGATGTGTCGAAAATAGTGTTAATATTGTTTCACCTTTCAAAGGATTAACTATAAATAGGTGTGATGTCGCAGGATTGGTTTCAAATGGAATACGTTTTACTGTTTGACTAAGTTTTCGTAGCGCATTTGCCAATTCCATAGGTTTTCCTGTCATACGACTTGCTGTTTCATCAGCAATATACTCTCTTGACCTCGATATTGCTAATTGAATAATCATCGCAGCAATTGGCGCTACTATCAGAACCAATAGCATTCCGATACCACCTAAACTATTTCTACTATCTCTATCCCTGTCACTACCCATACCACCAAACATTAATGCATACTGTGCTATTCTTGCTAACATATAAATTGCTCCTGCTATTGTTGCAGCAATAACAGATATCAATGTATCGCGGTTTTTAATATGTGATAATTCATGTGCAATTACACCTTCTAATTCTTTTTCATCTAATAAATCAAGTATACCTTTTGTTACAGCAACAGCAGCTTTTGTTGGATTTCGTCCTGTAGCGAACGCATTTGGTGACGGAGTATTAATGATATATATTTTTGGCATAGGTAGACCTGATTTCTGTGTAAGATTTCTTACTATTGTATAAATTTCGGGTAATTCTGATTCTTTAACTTCTTTTGCACCATACATAAGTAAAACAATTTTATCAGAAAACCAATAAGCAAAAAAATTGGTTAATGCAGCAAATATGAATGCTGTTATCATCCCTTGTGTTCCACCTATCATCTGACCTACAAACACAAAAAGTAAAGTTAATGCAAGCATTAACAAGAATGTCTTAAATGAGTTCATTAAAACCAACACCTCCTATTAAACAAATTTATCGTTATAATTTTATAAAAATTTTTTATATTAGTCAAATTTTCGTGATACCAAATTTAATTTTTCCTCTGTTTCTGTTATTGCTTTTTCAATATTTTTCTCATTTTCAATAAGTTTTTCAATACTGTTTCTATATTCTCCTATTTCCTGTTCAATATTTGTAATGGATTTATTCAAGATATAAAAAAATTGTTGTTGTTCACTAACCTCATCCTGAGGCAACTGTTGAGATGTATCTTCAGTATGATTATCTGCTAACTTACTGTTCTCGGAAATAAGTATTGACTTAAGTTCCTGTATTTTATTGTCTTTCTGTTGTATTCTTTTCTGCATATCCAATAATTGTTCTTTCAGAGTGGCTTTCAAACTTAGAATTCTTTCCAGTAATTTATCTTCTATTGTCTTTTCTATATTCTTCCTTTTTGTAACCTGTTTCATCGTTTCTGTTTTCATTATCTCAAGTTTCTCTTTTAATTTTCTTATTGTTTCATTATACCTATTTTCCATTTCTTTTGATGACTCTGTCAATTTACCCAAATGTTCCTTTAAGTGATTAACAGATTTTTCCAATTTTAAATTCTCGTTAATAAGTTCATTTTTTTTCTCTTTTATTTCTGATTCGGCTATTTTTTCTTTCTCTGCTATCATTTTTTTTAATTTTTCAATTTCTTCATTTTTCGCTTTAAGTTTCTGGAACAAATCTAATCTGTTAAACTTAATTTTTTCTTCTAATTCTTTTATCTCATTAGTCAACTGTTCTTTGGTAGCAAGTAAACTACTGGATTCGCTATTTTCTGATTTAACTTTCTCTATTTCCTCTTTAAGTAATTTTATCTCATTTTCTCTATTCAATCTTATATTATTACCCCGTGATATTTCATTTTCAATACTATATTTCAAAGATTCTAATTCTTTCTTTAAACTAATATTCTTCTGTAATAATTCATCTATCTCAATTACTTTCTGTGATTCGAGCATCTGCAACTTTAATAATGACTGTCCTTTCAGTTCTGAATATGTTTTATTCTTTAATTCAATCTGTTCGTTATTAAAATTCAATTCTCGTTCAAGAATTGAATACAAATCATTTCTACGATAATCAAGTTCTGTTAGTTCTTCTTTTAATGACTCAATATCAATTTTTTCAAGTTCTTTCTTCAGATTAGATAATATAACAGTAAGATGTGCTATTTCACCATCATAGGTTCTTACTCGTTCATCATTTTTTTTCTTTAATTCAGATAGACGCTGAGTCAATTCTTCTTTTTCTTTCAACAACAATGATTGCTGTTTATTAAGAAGTTCTTCTGCTCCCTCAAGTTTGTTATAAATATCTTCTATTGCCTCTCTCAAAATATTTTTACGTGTCTCATCATAATTCAAATTACCTATCATTACTTTCTCAAATTCAGAAATCTCTTTTTTTAATGCATCTATATCTGATTTTCTAATAAACGATTTTGAGTTAATTAAGTTATCAAACAATAATGACATTTTTTTGAGTTCATCAAATACATATTTTGTAAGTTTATTTATCTCATTTCTAATAATCAACTCAATTTCATCTTCTTCCTGCACTTGCTCTTCAATATTATTTATCATGGATCTATGTTCTTCTCTTTTTTCTTTATTAGACATATTTTCCCCTCATTAATTTTATGTCTAATTTATATTCTACAATAAAAAATCTGATTTTTCAAGCACATTCTTGAGGGCAATATTTACAGAATTGAAAAAAAAATAATTATATACTACAATAATAGCAAATCTGGATTCCTATGGAAAGAAATGAATAAATTTAGATTAAGTGTCTCAGTATTATTAATACTTTTTATGAATTTCTATTTTGTATACGGATTCGGTAAAAATAATGTCCGAGTAAAAAATTTCAAATATAATATCTGTTCAACTAAACATTTTGATATTTATTATTATGATGAATGTAAAAATATTCTGTCTTTCGTTATAGATTCACTTGAAAACGCATACGATGATATAACTAAAAAAATGGGTGTAGAAATAAAACAGAAAATACCTTTCTTCCTCTATATTGGTCATAACGATTTTGAACAGAATAATGTCGTTTATGTAGGAGAGGCAACAGGTGGTGTTACAGAAGCATTCAAAAGCAGGTTCACTATCCCTTATCTTGGCTCAAAATCATATTTTAATAGTGTTGTCCGACACGAATTTACTCATGTGTGCCAGTTCGCAATTTTATTTGCTGGTTGGTGGAAAACACCAAGTTTAATGAAATCTATTATTTATCCGCACTGGCTACTTGAAGGATTAGCAGTATACAGTGAATCAAATTTTGATACAACAGAACAGGATGTATTACTACGAGATACTGTTATTAAATCATCAGATACAGGAACACAGAGTAAAAACGATTTAATCTCTATTACTCACCTCCATAATTTTAATCATCTCAAACCGCACCAGGTTGAACTTGCATACAATGAGAGTGGCGCTTTAATTGCTTATCTTGTTGATGAATATGGCTGGGATAAAGTTATGGAAATATTACGATTATATAAGAACAGATTTGATGCAACGAGTGTATTAAAAGATACAATAGGGATTGACCCGTTTACACTGGATAGAAAATTCCAGGAATCAATCAAAGAACACTATACTCTTTCTATAAGTAGCAATGAAACCCTTGATGAACCAGAAAAATATGGTAAGAAGATAACAAAAAGTGAAATATATAATGTATTTAATTCAAATCCGAGGTTTTTACCTGATGATACTAAAATAGTATACATAACAGACAAGAGAGGTTTCTATGAATTAATTATGCAGGAGATAAATAGCGGGAATACAATAAGTCTTGTTAACGAAAATAATTTTGATGAAATAGAAACTATAAACAGTGGTGGCGGATTATCAGTTACTTCTGATGGAAGATATATTGTATTTGTAGGAGAAAAATCAAAAAAGGATTATTTATATATTTATGATTTGAGTATAAATAAACTGAAAAGAATAAAAACACCACTGGAAATAATTTTCTCGGCTACAGTATCACCTGACGGGAAAAAAATATTTTTTTCTGGTATGGATGATTGTATTGTTTATATATATTCTATTGATATAGATGGTAAAAATCCTGTTAAACTTATTGAAGCATCCAATTTTATCTCAGGAATAGCGGTATCAAGTGATAATAAATTTTTAGTATATTCACAAGAAACTGAGAGTGACACGGAACCTATGGTGTTTAAAAGAGATTTGATGTATTATGATATTGATAAAAGTTCTGCTACAAAACTACTTGATATACCGGGCGGTAAATTTCAGCCATCTCTTTCTCCTGATAACAAAACTGTTATTTTTGTGTTAGGTGCTGACTTGTTTACTGTTGATATTGGAACAAATTCTGTAAAACGGCTCACAAAATCAATTTGTGGTTGTTTTAATCCAACATTTTCTAATGACGGTAAAAAAATAGCGTTTGCTTCTTTCCGTAACGGTGAAAAGCACATATATATTGGTGAACAGGATAATTTTATAAATGAATATGATATCAAAAAAAGTACTGAACCGGAAAATTATGAAACGAAAGAAACAACTGGGACAGAACATAGTAATCCAGTGAATAATAAACCTGAAAATAAGAAATCTGTTACCGAATCAGAAAAAAATAAATTTATATCTGAAACGAGACCTTACAGATTGAATTTTTCAACGGACCTGTTTTTCCCGTTCCTGTATTGGTCATCCTTGGAAGGGACTGATATAATGATGTACTGGCAATTATCTGATTTAACAGGGAATCATACTGTATATCTTGGAGCAGAATATATACAGAACAGGTTAATAAAATATGAAACTCTGGATTATGTGTTTGCATACATATATAAAGGATTACGTCCTGACCTTTTTATAGCAGCATCAAAAAGAAATAAATATGAAGGAACAGGATTCTATGTCCCGGAACGTATAAATCTAATCGGATGCATATATCCACTGAGTAGATACAATAGAATAGAACTGGCACTGGAGAGTAAAGAAGAAATGGGGTTTATCGGAATAACAGATTTCCTTAATGTCAGGAGTTTGGCTGTTGATATTAACAAGAAAGAAGATTTTGTATTAGCAAATTTTATCAGAGATACAACTACCGGTAAATATCTCGAAACAACATCCGGGTCGAGATTAGGTATCTTCAGCCAGTTTGCTATAAATAGTTTCGGAACAGATGTTATCTATCAAAATATTATTTTTCATATTCATAATTTTATACCATTAAAAAATGAACAAACAATTGCATCAAGAATAATATTCGGAAAAAGTATTGGTAAAGATAGAGGTATATTTGATGCAATTGGATATGACCGAGTCAGAATGAGTGGCACAAATATACAGAATAGATATGGAACTGATATTATATTAACCAATTTTGAATGGAGATTTCCTATCTCAAAAGATTTAAATTATTATATGTGGTATTTTTTCCCAGATTTCTTCTTTAAATCGTTTTACGGGATACTCTTTCTCGATACAGGATTGGTCTGGATTGATGAAAGTAAAAAAAATTTTCTTTTAACAGAGTATTCTAATGACTATATTTATGACGGACTTAAAGGAACAAGTAATAAACCTGAACTGAATAATTTACTATACTGTTTCGGGATAAGTTTCAGGTTTAACACATTCGTTTTACAGAGTTATACCTTGAGTATGAATTTCTCGTGGGCATATTCTCCTGTTAATAGACAAATCGGATACCATTTCTTTATCGGATATCTGTTCTAATTTATAAGCAAGATAAACCACCTTTTTTCTTTTTTACTGGTATTGAAAAACGTTAATTATTTTATTACAATATAATAGAGGGTTCTATATTGAGAATGTATTTTTCTTCAAAAGAAAAAATGGAGGGGAAAATCAATATGAACAGATTTACTAAAAAGATTATATTCGCTGTATTGGAACTTATTATATCAACCTGCATATTTATTGTCGGATTTACTGCTGATTGGACACAATTACAGTTTGATGCACAGCGGACAGGCAGAACAACTGATAGTGTTACACCTCCATTCAGAATGCGTTGGGTATGGTTCGGACCTACTGTAACAATAAGAAATCATTTAAGTAACTCTTCCTGGACAGGACCGGATTTATTTCCAGGTGAAATACTTGCTAATAAAGCAACATTACCAACTTCTGTTCCTTGCACTTTCGCTTCAGGTGTCCAACCAATTGTAGCAAATAATAAGGTATTTGTTGCTGATATGGATGGTAAAGTATATGCAATTAATGCTGATGATGGTTCAACATTATGGCAATCAGATAATCCTGGCGGAACAGTAGCAAGTTGTGCGTATGCAAACAATGTTGTTGTTGTATGTTCAGTTACAGGTAAAATACGAGGATATAACGCTACAACAGGAACACAATTATGGGAAGTATCAACAAAAGGTGCAATCACATCAGCACCTGTTACAAACGGACAAGTTGTATGTGTTGGTAATTCTAATAGACGTGTTTATTGTGTAAATATAACAAATGGAACAATAATATGGATATCACCTGATTTAGGAGCACAGGTTGGTGGCGGACTTGCTATGGATGAAACTTCAGTATATGTTGGTGCAGAAAATATGTATTTTTATGCATTAAATATAAGTGATGGCAATATCCGTAAAAGTGTTAAAGTGCAAGGACAATCATTTTATTTAGAATGGCCAGTTGTATTTTCAAGTTATGTGTTTATTCGGACAGCACCTATACCTTGTGTCGGTAGTGAGTATGTAGGTGAAGAAGTTATGAACTCAGCAACAAATATTGATGACGAACAAAATCGATGGTTACAATGGCTTTCAGGACAGGGCGGATACACAGATGCGTCTGTTGACTGGAAATGTTTTACTGTATTGAACAAAACAGATTTCAGTGAACCGTTTAATACCCCATTTGCTGTTCCGTATGAAGGATGCGGGACACCACCTGAACCACCTGTTATTGATAACCAGGGCAGAGTATTGTCTTATTATAAAACGAGGTATACTAAATTCGCTAAATCAGCAGCATTCGGAACAAATTATACTATTGATATCAGTGCTATTGACCTTACAACAGGACGCAGGATTGTAATTGATAATGGACGACTCGCTGATAATGAAACTTATACTTGGGAAACGGATAACTTATACGGGCTGTGTGTTGGTGGTAATATTCTATATTTACGACAGAATTTCCGTGGAACAGTATGTATTGATTTACAGACAAGTTCAGCAACACTTGTTACAGCACATTATTCATGGGAAGATGGTGGGGGGTTCCCAGCTGATTTTATATATTGTGGTGATACCCGTGAACAGGGACAGCGTTTACCATCGGTCTCAACAAGGTCATGGGCAGGTAGAGTTTCACCCGCTGTTTCAGGGAATGTAATATATATTACTGAGACATTCGGTGTAGCAGCAATTGAACATCATCAGTAAAATTAGAGTCAGGTTAACTACACATTTTAACAAAAAAGTAATAGGAGGATGCAAATAAAATGATAAAAAAAATATTTTTAACTGTTATTTTACTAACTTTCATTTTAACAACTGTTGAGTCACAAACTTATAACAATTATATCTGGGAAACATATGAGTGTGTTAACCTTTCACCAGAATCGCAGGAACTTATTGATACTTTGAGAACAGAAATTGATAAGATATTGCAGGCAGGACACCTTGCTCCGTTACGGATAAGTGGTGCGGATTATAAAATAGAAGGATATTTCTTGTATCAAGAACCAGGCAGGATTATTACAACTCTTGCTATGGCATATCCATACTTAACAGAGACACAAAAACAGCAAGTAAGAAACTATGTTAATAATGAATTATCTAATCCGGCATATACACCTTGGGCACAAAACAAATTTATGGCACCTAATGTCGGAGCACGCAGAGAATATTATTCAATGATACCAATGAACTCAACAAGAATGTGGGATTCTGATTCAGGAGTATGGGTTACAACAGGTGTCTGGCAATGGGATTGGTGGTGGTATCTTAATGGACAATATCGTCCACGAATATCTACATTATACGGACTATGGTTGTATGCATATAACAGTGGTGATTGGTCAGTAGTAAGTAAGAACTGGTCTGCTATAAAAGATTATTATAATAATAACAGTGGTGAAGGAAAACTTTATGGAACAATGTGTGCACATATCGCTATAGCAAGAATGGCATTCCATGAAAATGATACAGCAATGATGGATACAGCAGTCGCAAATGCTATAAATTATTTTGTTCAGGGAACAAGTTTTACTTATGTTGAGGACCAGACACGTGTAAATTATTATCCATACCATTATCAGGATTCACGATTACAAGGCGGTGTCTATTCCGGATGGATGTTCTTGAATGTTACTCCGGAAATAGGTAGATATTTAAAAAATGCTGACCCGAACCTTAAAACAACTGTATTGAATAGACATAATGAAGGTAAATCACGGTTCCCATTATGGTGGATAACGAAATCACAGTATGGGTCAACATGGACAGGACTCGAATCTGTGGGACTTTGTCCAGAAATAATTGGGATGATATTTCCTATTGAACGCTGGGTTGCTGGTGTAACAAAAGATACATTAGTTACATACCAGATAGAAAATTCTATGTATGGTATCGGTGATTGTTATGCTATTGAAGCGCTTATTTATACAATAACTGCATTTGGAACAGATACTTGGGTTGATGTAAGAACCAAACCTTATATATCTGTTATACCAACAGTACTCGATTTCGGTAAAATTGAATATGGGGATTCTAAAACAATGGAATTAACTATAAAAAATATTGGTGCTGATACATTATACGGAACACTAACATCTGACCACGAATGGATAAAATTAGACCCAACAAGTTTCACTGGTAATAATGTAACTATTAAAGTTACAGTAGATAACAGTGTCCTTAATCAGAAAGAAGGGCAATATAGTGGTAAAATAAATATTGATTCGAATGGTGGCACAGCAACAGTTGATGTTATTATGACAGCAACCTGTATATTAGTCAAACCGAACCCGTATAATCCTGATAAAGGACTGTTAACTTTCTTCGGGAACGGAATTATTCCTGATAAAACAACAATAAAAATATATACATTATCAGGTGAACTGGTAAAAACATTGTATTCTTCTATTAATCCTGCACAGAAAATAGCACAGGAGATAACCTGGGACGGTAAAAATGAGGAAGGATACACTGTGACCAGTGGAATATATCTCTATACCTACCAGAGCCCTACTGAGAAAGGTATCGGTAAATTCACTGTGTCACATTAATACCAACTTTTCTTCAAAATAAATAAAATTATAAAAATATTTTTTTTCCTATTGAAAATTTATCGTTTTTGTGTTATATATATATTAGGGTGATTTGCTATGAAAGTTCGTTTTTCTACTTATGTTTTAATGTATTTGTTATCAATAATTATTTTCACCAGTAATGCATCTTTTGCTGGAATGACTCAGAACCATATTTATAACATTGTTGAAAGTTCGCCACCGTTATCATACCCGTTTCCAACAGATTTAAATCAGTTCATTGCGCAACAGGACCAGATGCGAATTCAACTTAGAAAACAATTAAACTTATATCCGTGGCCAGATAGATGTCCATTAAATGCACAGATTAAAGGAACAATTGATTCATCAGATTATTTTATACAGAAAATAGTGTTTCAGTCAAGACCATCAATGTGGGTAACAGGTAACCTTTATATCCCAAAAAATGTTTCATATCCCGTTCCTGTTGTTCTGCATGCACACGGTCATGCAAGTGAAGGAAAAGCAGCGGGTAACTATCAAGCATTGAATATATCATTAGCAAAATATGGTATCGCTGTTTTCGCTATTGATGGTTATGGTTACGGTGAACGTGATTATACGGGACACGGATTTTTAACCGGTAGAGAAATGGCATGGTCATATTTAACTGGTGACCATTTACAGGGGCTAATGGTCTGGGATAATATTCGTGCTATAGATTATCTTATCTCAAGAACAGATATAATTGACCCGTCAAAAATAGGAATGACAGGTGGTTCCGGTGGCTGTATTCAAACATTATATACTGTTGCTATAGATACACGAATAGCATGTGCTGTCTATGGATATGCTACTACTGATTTTAAAGGGCTTATTCAGACAGGTGCATCACATTGTATTGATGCATATGTTCCTAATTTACGACGCTATTTTGATTACAAGGACCTGATTGCAATGTTCTGTCCGCGTCCAGCACGTATGGTTAACGGAACAACTGACCCTGAGTTTGTTATTGACGGTGCACGGAGAACATATAATGCTGTTAAACCATACTACGAATTTTTTAATAGGAATAATTCTTACTATATACATCTTGATGAATATAATGAAGGACACGGATTCTCACAATTGAAACGACAGTCAGCAATAGGTTGGTTCATGTATCATCTAAAAGGTATCGGTGACTGTTCTCCTATTCCTGAATCAGTTGATACAATACGAACTGAACAGGAATTAGCATGTGGTCTACCAGTTGAATCAACAGCAACAGTTGACTCAATCACATACGAGTCAGCATTAACTATTCCTACAACATCAGGATATTTCTTAACGGTTCAGGAGTTTTACTCATATAAGGACTATATGAAAAATGTTATCAGGAATGAACTGCTTGGTTATGATATTTATAACACTACGAAATGTGCTCTCAACCCAACTGTAGTCACTCATGCTGATATGGGCTCATACTGGAAGGATACAGTCAGGTTCAATAGTGAATCTGATATACAGTTAACAGGATACCTTTATTACAGGAAAGGGGCAACAAATAGCCCTGTAATAATATGTGTCCCGAAATCCAGTGACGGACAGACAGATAATATAACAAGATTCATTGAATCAGGATATATTGTTCTTGAACTTAATGTTCGTCAGGGTGAAAGTGCACTTGTAGCTAGCCAGTGGGGTGGTGACTGGGGTGATAGCGAATATGTCTCATTTTGTGATGGACAATTACTCGGTAAAATTTTGTTCGGGATGAAAGTATGGGATGTATTACGTGCAATAGATTATGTTACAACAAGAACAGATTTAGTTGATATAGAACATATAGGGTTAATGGGTAAAGATACATACGGCAGTTTATATTGTCTCTATGCAGGTATTCTTGATGAAAGAGTTAAATCAATAGTGTTACCAGAAATAATTGCTACATATAAAGCGGATGAACCGGGTAAATGGTATGACTGGAACTATGTGATATATTTACCGTTTATACTGAAATATGCGAATATAACACAGTTAACATCTCTGATTGCACCGAGATATGTTATGGTATCAAATCCAGTTAATACACTTAATCAACCTGTTGATAATACCAGAATCAATACTGAATTTGACCAGTGTAAAAGCATATATCAGTTATTAAATCAGCAACCAAATTTTATACTAACGACAACAGGCTATTTAGATACTTATATCGGATTTTTTAATAACACTATTGTATCAACAGCAACAGCAACAAAAATTGTAATTAAAGCAGAACCAAGTTTAATCGCGGCTGAGCCAACAGCTACCTCAGATATAATAGCGAATATCTGTGATGATACCAATAATCTTGTGACGAATACAACAGCAACAGTTACATTCAGTTTAGTTGGTGTCGGAACACTTGAAGGAACGAATCCTGTAGATACGCAGAGAGGGATAGCAACAATAGTTTATCGTGCAGGAACATCGAGCGGAACAGCAATAATAACAGCAACTTCAAATGGTCTACTTCAGAGTAGCGTAACTATTATAACAGTGATAAATAGTGCACCTAATCCACCGCATACATTAAGATGTAATGGACAAGATAATCCTGGTGGATTAAATAACTGGTATCCGACTCTATCCTGGATATTCAGTGATAATGATACCAATGATTTACAATCAGCATACAGATTGCTTGTCACAGATAATATACAGAAATTAGAGTCAGGAACAGGCGATATTTGGGATACAGGTAAAATAATTTCAACAATGACAACTGTAACATATTCAGGTAAACCATTACAATATTATACTACTTACTACTGGAAAGTTGCTACCTGGGATATGGCTAATTCACAGAGCCCGTATTCAACAATAGCATCATTCAGTATGCAAGTTAACCCATCTGAAATACCATTATTATCGCTAAGTGTAACAACACTTGAATTCGGAAATGTTGATTTAGGGAAAGTTGCAACTTTGACATTTGAAATAACTAATATAAATGGTGGTACATTAAGTGGCACCATAACAAGTGATAAGGAATGGATACGTATCAGCCCAACAAATTTTGTCGGAAATAAACATGTTATCAATGTATCTGTTGATAACGGTGTATTGAATAAATCTGAAGGACAATATTCAGGAATAATAACAGTTACATCGAATGGTGGCACAGCAACAGTTGATGTTATTATGACAGCAACCTGTATATTAGTGAAACCGAACCCGTATAATCCTGATAAAGGACTGTTAACTTTCTTCGGGAACGGAATTATTCCTGATAAAACAACAATAAAAATATATACATTATCAGGTGAACTGGTAAAAACATTGTATT
>Ga0078972_1009803_pt1 | contig 18523 bp, 17 predicted proteins | sample YelNatPaOPGAMG01_FD_67568 | JGI IMG/M metagenome (GOLD analysis project Ga0078972, IMG submission 67568) | Hot spring thermophilic microbial communities from Obsidian Pool, Yellowstone National Park, USA - OP-RAMG-01 (SPADES assembly) (version 2) | ecosystem: Environmental > Aquatic > Thermal... | reverse complement strand
ATACTCTATCCCAATGTTAGTAAAAGATTGCGAATACCTAGCTGACATGGTTAAACCATGAGGCATAAAGTAATTGACTCCTAAATCGAAACCAAGGCTTAACTTACTAAAATGATGTTGATTATAATAAATAAATTCATCAATTTTACCTGTCCCATCCTTATATACTTCAATTTTATTTTCCTTCTGGTTCGATTGCAAGAGAATATCAAAATGAGGACCTAGATCAAAAGATAGTTTTTGTAAATTGTATGTAAAAAGTATAGGAATCTTCAAAAAGTCCTGTTTTACATTATTATAGTATAAGATATCTTTGTAATATATATTAGTTATTGAACTATTCTTAAAGGCTTTTGATTCATAAAGCGCTTCAAATCTTACACCAACAGGTGAACTTTTCAAATATTCTAAACTAATTCCTGCGTGATAGCCATATTCATTAGTGAAATTACTAGTTTCCATTCCTTTCACAGCAGAAAGATGCATGCCTAATTTAACGGTATAGTTAATGGGCAATTGAGCATTAAGGTAAAATGCCATTGTTACAAAGAATAAACCAAGTAATAAATTCTTTTTCATAGGTTAAATAATTAAGTTAAAATATTTAAAAATTAGACAGAAAAAATTAAAAACGGTTTAATTCTGTTAAACTAATATAATGCCAACTGTATAATTCAAATTGATAAAATGTGAAATCAAATAAAACTAGGGCTCAAATATTAGTTCCTTTTCCTCAACGTTTACTTCTTCCTCCTTTTCAATTTCCTGCATTTCCTCTGGGGAGTATCGCCTGATCTTAAAACCAATGGTAGCAATAAATACGCTCATGAAAGGACTTATGATATTGAAAAATGCATAGGGGGCGTAGCTAAAAGTGGGAACTCCAAGCACTGCAGCCTGAGTGGCACCACAGGTATTCCATGGGATTAGCACTGATGTTACTGTCCCCGAATCTTCCAGCGTTCGGCTTAGCAGTTCAGGTTTATACCCACGTTTACGAAATGTTCTAGCAAACATTCGTCCGGGCACTACTATTGATATGTATTGATCCGACGCTGTAACATTAAAGAATAAGCAACTCAAAACCACCGATGCAATTAGGCTTGCCGTTGACTTTGCAAACTTTATGATAACTTCAGTGATTTTCACAAGCAGTCCTGCCGATTCCATTACCCCTCCAAAAATCATGGCGGTTATTATGAGCCAAATGGTATTCATCATGCCAGCCATACCTCGAGTGGTAAGCAGCTCGTTCATTTGAGCATCACCTGAATTGATGGTTACCTTACCAAACATACTCTTAATAACTGCTATATAGCCCGCTTCGGCATAGTTGCCAGTAATACCCGAAACCTGCTCAATAATATGGGGCTGAAAGATTAATGCAAAAACGCCGCCAAGCAATACCCCAAACATGATTGAAGGCAATGGAGGCGTTTTCTTAACAATTACTACAATCAAAAAGATGGGTACCAGCAAAAGCCATGGAGTGATATTGAACGTAGAAGTTAAAACATTCATGGTCGATTGAACATCAACAAATCCTTGCGGTTCAAACCTAAATCCAATGACTAAAAAAATAATAAGGGTAATGGTTAACGATGGAATTGTTGTAATGGTCATATACTTGACATGTGTAAACAAATCGGTACCGGCCATTGCAGGGGCAAGGTTAGTAGTATCGCTCAGTGGCGACATTTTGTCACCAAAATAAGCCCCAGAAACTATTGCTCCAGCAATAATGGCATGATTAAAGCCAAGCGCATTCCCAATTCCAAGCAAAGCCACCCCCATGGTGGCTACTGTTGACCACGAACTACCTGTAGCAAGCGAAACCAAAGATGTAATTACAACCGTAGCAAAAAGAAATATTTTGGGGTGTAAAATTTTTAATCCATAGTAAATAAGCGTAGGTACCACACCACTAATCATCCATGTTCCGGCTAAAGCACCAATCAACATCAAAATTAAGATGGATGGCATGGCCGAGCCAATGGTCTTCACAATGATCTGACGGATATAGCGCCACTTATAGCCCAAGCCCACAGCAATTACCGAGCCAATAGTCGATGCAAGCAGCAGTGCTATTTGGTTGGCTCCCGATAGCGTTTCATCGCCAAAGTAAATTACATTTAGAGTTAAGAAAAGTATCAGAAATGCAATGGGAATAATGCCATGAATGAGTTTTGGTTGCCTTGTCATACAGGATAAAATTTTTCGAAAATAACAATTATACCGGAATTAACTCAATGATTTATGACCATTAACACATGATATCGTGTAAAGTGAAATCTAACAAGAAATAAAACTTGAAAAAAATATCGAAAAGAAAAATTTGGCATATTTTTGGATAGTTGAAGAGTGAAGTAAAAATCAGGAAGGAGGTGGTTATGGCAAAAGGAAAGGAACTCGATATCAACCTGTTTGACATCAAATTCAAACAAATTCCGCCCAAAGCCGGCAGAGTGCTAATTGCCCAGCCATCCCTCAACGACCCATTCTTTAAGCGAACGGTAATTTACCTGGTTGAACATGATGCAAATGGCTGTATGGGTTTTATTGTAAACCGCAAGCTAAACATCAGCCTTAGCGATATTTTAGTCGATTTTCCGGATGTAGATGTGAACGTTTCGGTTGGTGGCCCAGTTAGCCCTGAATCCATTAACTTTCTTCACACCTTTGGCGATTTAATCCCTAATACTTACCCTTTGGGTAACGGTATTTTCATGAACGGCGATATCAATGCTCTTAAAACGCTTGCTATTGCGGGAAAGGTAAATGCTAAAAATCTTCGAATTTTTATTGGTTACTCCGGCTGGGGACCTAAACAACTGGAAAATGAGATTAAGGAAAAATCGTGGGTTGTTGCCAATTTCCAACCCATTGATGTGATGAGGGGCGTTTACGATAATTGGTATTTTGCCGTTCAGCAATTGGGTGAAAAGTTTAAGGTTTGGACTATATATCCTGAAAACCCTTCGCTAAATTAATTCCTTAAAAGTTACCCTGTTGAGCTCAACGCTTAGATGCTTTGAAACGGTATTGAAGTAACGATTACCTCTTAGTCCTAACACCCAACGAATTCCGCTTATGGCATTGGTAAGAAACAGCTCATCGCAAGTGCTGAATACTTTGGTATTTAGTGCAACGTCGTCAAAAACCTTGTAACCTAAACTGCGAGCAACATTGATAACTACCTGGCGCATAACGCCTGGAATGCAACCTTCCGATAAACCCGGTGTAAAAATCTCACCTTTTTTAACAACAAAGACATTCGATGATATGCTCTCCGCTACTCGCCCGTACTCGTTAAGAATTATGCACTCATCCAGCGCATTTCTTTTCCTGTATAGCCCGGCTTTCACGTAAAGCAGGGCGTTACAACTCTTAACCGATGATAAAATATTGACTGGCTTGGCAATATCGTCATAAATGTCGAGCATTAAACCCTGCTGGTTATACTGGTAAAACTTAAAATCGAGCGGGGAACTTTCAACAATAACCGATGCGGAGTTGTTCTCGGGGGTATAGAGACCACCATCGTTCCTAAAAACCGAAACCCTAACACGTGTGCTACCAAAATGGCGGTTCTTGTTCAGCAATTTAGTGATTACCTCGCTAAGTTTCACCTGCGATAATGAGTAGGGTTTCTCAATCTCCAATAGCTGTAATCCTTTGGTTAATCTTTTATAGTGGAAATCCAAATAGAATGAATCAGTTCCGTAGCAGTGAATTGTTTCAAACAAACCATCGCCATACCGAAAAGCCCTATTTCCGATATTTAGCACAGGGTTATCGGACCGATGGTACTCACCATTAAACCAGATGTAACTATTTTGCATCATCATTACTCACAAAGATAGCTATCCTTTTAGGTATTCGATAGCCATTTCAAAAAGCCGAGGTTGAACCCTTTGATAGGTTAACTTGTCGGGCATATATGAAAAGGCTTTAACCTCTCCTATCTCGCTCTCGGGTAACGGACCAGTTTCTTTAATATCAGCATAAAACATCCGCCCATGGCTTGTGGCTCCATCGAGCTGAACGGTATAGTCAAATAGTGGCTTTATGTGATAATCTTTTGCGCCGGTTTCCTCAAATAGTTCTCTTCTGGCAGCCTCGTCGGGTGTTTCTCCGGGTTCAATGTGTCCACCGGGAAGTTCCCAGGTATTGCGGGCTTTATTGCGCACCCAAAGCCACTGACCATTAATATTGCTAAGAATGGCAACCAGCTGTAACTGGTTGGTATCGGTAAGGTTTGGATTGATTAAAATGTTAGCCTGAGCTTGCATATCTGCTAACCTAGTCCCAGTTGCCTGAGAAAGAAAAGGAAAAGCTTAGGATCGATAAGAATTGGGTAAATAAACCCAAAAACTGCGCCCACAAAGTGTGCATCGTGGTTAATGTTATCGCCTCCCTTACGGCTCATGTAGTTTGAGTATGCAAGGTAAGCAATGGCAAATACAATTCCAGGAATTGGCAGTATAGCCATGAGGTAAAGCTTTTCAAGCGGGCTAAAAAAGATACTGAAAAACACAATGGCCGAAACAGCCCCCGATGCTCCCACGCTCTGGTAGTAGGGATCGTTCTTGTGCTTTTTCAGTGTAGTTAACGATGAGATTATTGCTGCACCAAGGTAGAGTATGATAAAATGCAATTGAGGCAGAGCAATGCTACCAATGGTGTGCAATTGTAGAAATATAGATTCCACATACCTACCAAACGATAATAAAACTATCATGTTCACAAAAAGATGCAGGAAATTGGCATGAACAAAGGCATGCGAAACCAAACGATACCACTCGTTTCGCTTGAACACAATGTAGGGGCTAAGCAGTAAACGCTGGAACAGAATGCTATTCCCAAAGGCTGCAAACGAGACTAATGCGGTTAATACTATTACGATGTAGGTCATTTCCCGTAAACAATAAGGTAGATAAGTTCACGCAGTAACTCGCCATGATCGGTTGAGTTGTTATTGACTCCTTTTGAGCGCATGTCGTATTCGCTAAGTAGATGAATAATGCTAACGCATCGAGCAGCACTATAGCGTTTGGCAGCACGCTCGTACTCAGCAACAAAAAACTCGTTTACACCCAACTCCTTGGCCACCGATGCTTTCGACTTATCGGCCAGAAAATGGTATTTCAGAATTTTGATAAAATACTGGTAAATAGCGGTTATGGTCAACACAAAAGGATTTGCGTTAGGATTACGGGCAAAATGGTCGGCAATGCGCATGGCCCGGGCAAAGTTCATCTCGCCAAGCGCCTTGGTTAGTTCAAAACGGTTAAAATCGCGGCTAATACCAATGTTCCGCTCAATGTCGGCAGCCTGAATCTGCTTACTATCGGCAGGCAGGATTATTGCCAGCTTATCAAGTTCATGAGCAAGACGACATAAATCGTTCCCTACAAACTCGGTAAGCAGGTTTGCTGCCATGGGGTCGATTTTAATTCCCTTATCCTTAAGGTATCCAATAATCCAATCGGGTATTTGGTAATCGTAAAACTTTTTCGATTCAAAGTAAACCCCTTTTTGCTTTGCCAGCTTTACAACCCCCGAGAGCTTGTCGGACGACTTTTTGCCATCGCTGGCAGTTTTATGGCAGATAACCAGTATGGTTGAATTCAGCGGGGCTTTCAGGTAGATTTCCAGATCGGAAAGGTTACGGGCATTCTGGGCTTCCTTAACAATAACCACCTGGTAGTTCGACATCATAGGGAAACGGCGAGCTGAACCAATAATATCGGCAGCGGAAACATCGCGCCCATAAACCACGGTTTGGTTAAATGCCTTTTCGGAACTGCTGAGCACATTGTCCTCAATGTACTCAGCAATTTTATCGATAAAGTATGGCTCATCGCCAGTCAGAAAGTAGATGGGCTTGTATATTTTATTTTTTAGTTCCTGAAGGATATTTTGGAACGATTCAACTGTCTGACTCTGCTTGGCCATAACTTGAATTTAAAAACGCAAGTGTTTAACCGATTCGCTATTGTTAATCAATCGGGTAAGCGATTCTATACCAATTTTAATTTGGTCTTCCACAAAAAGCGAATTCACTTTTTGATCGCTTTCGGTAGTTTTAACCCCTTCGGAAATCATTGGCTGGTCAGTAACCAGCAGAAGTGCACCTGTGGGAATCTCGTTGTAGAAACCAACCGTAAAGATTGTTGCTGTTTCCATATCGATAGCCATAGCGCGTGTACGACGGAGGTATTCCTTAAAATTATCGTCGTACTCCCAAACCCTACGGTTTGTGGTAACAACAGTACCGGTCCAGTAATCGCGGTTGTGATTGCGAATGGTTGATGATATTACACGTTGTAGAGTAAATGCAGGTAATGCTGGAACTTCAGGAGGCATATAGTCGTTTGAGGTCCCCTCGTGGCGAATAGCTGCAATAGGGAGTATAAAATCGCCTACGTTGTTCTTCTTTTTAAGCCCACCACACTTCCCCAAGAAAAGTACTGCTTTCGGCTTAACCGCACTCAACAAATCCATTATTGTTGCTGCATTGGGGCTTCCCATGCCAAAGTCGATCATGGTTATTCCATTGGCAGTGGCACAAGGCATATTGGCATTGGGGTTTACTATGGGAACGTTGAAATAGTTTGCAAAAAATTCGAGGTATCCCCTAAAATTGGTCAAAAGGATATGAGTGCCAAAATCTTCAAGTTTTTGCCCGGTGTACCTGGGCAACCAGTTCTGAACAATTTCTTCTTTTGTCTTCATACCAACACTTTTAATATTTTCAACAAGTATATTTCGGCAAAGATACGGCTAATCGATCAATCTAAAAATAGTGTTTTTAAACATACTCAACACGAGATTTGCTCAGTTTTAGATGATTTTTCTATGAATTTCTGCTTAAAATCAATCTATATCGACCATCTAAAACGTTAACGAAACCCTTAATGATTTAATAAATTTTTAATTTTGCTGCATGAATTCAAATAGTGGTAAATCATTTAGCTTCCCTAACTACCAGTTCCGCGTTAAACAGGAAAAGGGAAACCGCTATATTTTTGATATAATCCGAAAGAAATTCGTTACACTTACCCCGGAAGAATGGGTACGTCAGCATTTAATAAATTATCTGGTAAGCGATTTACATATACCAGTAGGTTTAATTGGAATTGAGGTAAGTTTTTCATTCAACAACGTAAACCACAGGGCCGATGTTGTAGTCTATAATAGAAAAGGCCAACCACTAATGCTTGCAGAGTGTAAGGCGCCTACCGTTGAGATTACTGATGATGTTGTTGACCAGATATGCAGATATAATTATGTTCTAAATGCTGAATACCTGATAATTACGAACGGAATAAGGCACTACGTTTTACAGTTTACCCACGATAGCAGATGGATAACACTAAATAATTTCAATGAAATTGCTAACAAAATATGAGCAAAGATATGACCGCCCTTGAAAAACATTTTGAGAAATTTCGCAAAAACATTGTAGGTATCGATGCTACCTACAAAACCATTTACGGTGAGCAAAAGCTAATTTATGCCGATTGGATAGCCAGCGGTAGGCTATACCAGCCCATTGAGGATAAAATGCTTAACCTTTTTGGCCCAATGGTAGCCAACACCCATACCGAAAGCAGCTTTACGGGTAAGTTTATGACTGAGGCTTACCATTATGCCTTGAAAGAGATCAAACGCCATGTAAATGCAGGGCCCGAAGATGTAATTGTTACGTCGGGCTTTGGCATGACCTCATCGGTAAATAAATTCCAAAGAATACTGGGCTTAAAGAACAAAAGTTTTGTCTTCCAAAACCCCAAGGAGAGGCCGGTAGTTTTTGTTACCCACATGGAGCATCACTCAAACCAAACCTCGTGGTACGAAACCATAGCTGAGGTTGTTGTGGTTGAACCCGATAGGGATCTTTTGGTATCGCCACAGAAACTGCGCGAAACCTTGGAAAGGTATAAGGATAGGCCTATGAAAATTGGTTCGTTCAGTGCTTGTAGCAATGTAACCGGAATAAAAACTCCTTACCACGAACTATCCAAGATAATGCACGAAGCAGGAGGCTTATGCTTTGTGGATTTTGCAGCATCGGCACCATACGTAAAGATTGATATGCACCCTGCCGATCCCATGGCGCGCTTGGATGCCATCTTTTTTTCACCCCATAAATTCTTGGGAGGGCCAGGTGCTTCAGGCGTCCTTATCTTTAACTCAAACCTCTACAAAAATCGTGTTCCTGACCAGCCCGGTGGCGGTACCGTTGACTGGACAAACCCTTGGGGAGAGTACAAGTATATCGATGACATTGAGCGGCGAGAGGATGGTGGTACACCCGGATTTCTTCAAGCAATCCGTAGTGCCTTAGCCATAAGGCTAAAAGAACAAATGGGCATTGAAAATATCGAAAAGCGCGAAGAGGAACTGGTGCACCTTGCCTTTGAAAGGTTGAAAAATATTAAAGGGCTTCACATTTTGGCTGATAATTGCTTAAATCGAATTGGTGCCATATCATTCTATATCGATAATTTGCACTACAACCTTATAGTTACCCTGCTTAGCGAGCGATATGGAATCCAAATGCGCGGTGGCTGTGTTTGTGCTGGTACATACGGGCATTTTTTGCTTAACGTTAGCAAGGAGCAATCGCACCGGATTACCGATTTAATTAATAAAGGCGATTTGTCGGAAAAACCGGGTTGGGTTCGCTGGTCATTACATCCAACCACTACCAACACCGAGGTTGAATACATAGCCAAAGCACTTGCCGAGATTGCCGAAAAAGGCAAGGAATGGCAAAACGATTATACGTACTGCAAGCATACTAACGAGTTTTGCAACAAGAACCCTGAGGCTGCTGCGCTTTGGAAAGATGTAGAGGAGCACTTCAAGCTGTAAGCCCTAAGTTTGAACAAAAAGGAATATAGGTTAATCTGAAAACACGCATTAACTTTTGGATAGGCGAGGTTTTGGATTTAATAGCTGAAGTAAAACCTCGTCCTCCCATCCATTTAGGGTTTTGAGCCAATCCTTTTTTACCCCAACCTTTTCAAAACCAAGGTTTTCGAACAAACGTAAGCTAACGGTATTGCTGGCCGAAACGTTAGCATACAGCTGGTTTAGCTGGAGTACCTCAAATGCATATCGGATTAGCACAGTTAATGCCTCGGTTGCGTAGCCCTTTCGCCGATCCTCGTTTCTGGCTATTAAAACGCCAACCCCTGCCCGCAAATGGTAAGGATCAAAGTCGAACAAATCGACCAAACCAACGGGGACATTCATAAGCGAGTTTTGGTCTTTAGCCTCAATTATCAACCTAAGTTGCTTAGATTCCCAAATATCAAGATGTGAGGTTTCGATATACTTCTTAAGCAGGTACTTAGAGAAAGGGGTTAGCGTGTTACTAACCTTCCAAATCTCCATGTTATTTTCCCAGCTATAAAGTAAATCAACATCTTCAGGTTCGGGGGCGCGAAGCTTAACAATGCTGTTTTCTAAAACATTACCTTCCATTACCTTTTTTCCAGTTTAACCAGAATCGCATTGGGGAATCCCATTGAGTTTACCTTCTCCAGCATTTCGGTAGCCTTTGCTTTCTCGTTAAACGCACCAAAGTAGTAACGGTACAACCCATCGGTTCCAACCTCCTCGGTAACATATAAGCCACGGAAAAAGTCAGGGGTTAGGGGTATCTCGCTTGTGGCAACAAGTATGGTAAACACGCTCTGCTTAGTAATCAGATTTTTTTGCAAGGCAGCCACCAATCGTTGCAACTCATCTTCGTTAACCAGAACAGCCCTTGATGCCCCCAAATCAATAATGGTATTAAGGTGCTCAATGGCATCGGCCTTTGACTTGTAAACTCCCATGCACACTAAACGTCGCGACCCAATTACAAACTCACGCAGGTTGATGTTAAACTGTTTCTCAATCTTTTTGGTTAATTCAGGTGAAATTGCATCGTCGATAGGCGCAAGCATTATGGTATAGCTCTGGCTTTGGGGTTTAAGGTGTTCGGGTACATCAACAAACTCAATTTTAAGGTTTTTATTGGGGTTGAATACCCTAATGCTAGCCCTCCGATTTAATTTTCGACCATATGGATTGTCGGAACCGTCGGGGTTGGTGTTAGCAGCAAAGCTAACCAACGAGCCCATACCCCTTACCACAAATCGTTTTTCGTCTATTCCTTTGTTAACTAAATACTCAACAACGGCATTTGCCCGTCGGGCCGAGAGCATTAGGTTGTACATTGGCGAACCCTTGCTATCGGTATGTCCTATTACCTCAATATACAGCTCGGGGTAATCGGTCATCAACTTGTAAACCTTTTCAAGTTCAAACTGGGCATCGCGTTTTAACTGGTAGCTGTCGAAATCGAAAAGCACATAGTTGAATCTAATAACCTCACCTTTTGTAATAGGCTTAGCATCCAGATTAATATCTAAAAGATACTTTTCCTGGTTATAGGTTGAAGGAATGTTAAGCTGTAAAGGATTCATCACATAAAATTGGCTTGTAGCCTCAACGGAATATCTACCGGGTTTGATTGTTGTGCTGTAAGTGCCATCGCTTAGGGGTAATGCCATAGCAACCAAATTGTTTGCAGTATCCTTAACCAAAATGGCTATGCTATCGGATCGGATATCGGCATTATCGGAAAGGTTAACCTTGCCAAAGAGTTCAATCTTACGTGAAATACTGGGATATATATTTACCTTGTAAAGTTCATAAAAGGTAGATTGATTTGAAATGGCCATTGGCATTATTCCCGAAAGGGAATCGAGCGGGTAAAAGTAAAACTCATCGTCGGGGGTGTTAAACGGATAGCCAAGGTTTATGGGCATTGACCATGAATTGCCGTTAATTTTTCGGCTGTAAAAAATATCGAAGCCTCCCATGCTGTTATGCCCCTGCGAGGCAAAGTAAAGTGTATTCCCATCGGGACAAACAATGGGTGACTCCTCGTTATATGGAGTGTTGATTTGGGGGCCTAAGTTAACCGGATTGCTCCATTTGCCATCGGGCTGTAAATTGGTTTCGTAAATATCGGTACCACCATAGCCGCCTTTCCGGTTCGAAACAAAATACATCCGCTTGCCATCGGCTGATAGCGATGCAAAGGTTTCCCAATCCTTTGAGTTGATAGGTGCAGGCAGCTTTTTAATGGGTTGCCACTTTTCACCCACTAAGGTTGAGTAGTATAGGTTTCCCGATGTGATTTCATTTACAAAAAGAATCATGTAATCGCCGGTATAGTTCAATGCTGTTGTGTAAAGCTCTCCCTCAACCCTTAAATCAAGGGTGATATTTTTGGGTGAACTCCACTTACCGTCAACCCACCTGGAGTAGTAAACAGCGGTATAGAATTTTTCCTTAACGGTAAAAACCATAGTTTTTCTATCGCCCGATATTACCGGGTAGTTACAATTCTTATTTCTATCGGGGAATAAGTCGATATGTTCGGTTTTCATTACGATAGGCCTCGATATGAAATTGCGGGCCACCTCGCACGCTTTTATTTGCTGGTTAACAAAGTCGAGGTTGTAAACATCTTTTACATCAATATTATCCTTGAATTTCTGGAAAGCCAGTAATGCATCGTCGAACCTAAAGTTCACCATATATGCCTGGCCAAGGTAAAAATAGGTTTGTGTAGGGGCTCCAGTTTCGCGGTAATAACCCTCGCGATACTTAGGATTTACGTTTCTTGAGGCTTTTTCTAAAAATGGTATAGCGTTTTGCTTTAAGCCTGGAATGTTTAAGTAGCACATTCCTAACTTGTAAAGTACATTTGCATTGGTTGAATCATTCTGATACAAACTCTGGTAAAGCGGAAGGGCTTCCTTGTAATCCTGTAGGAAAAAGTAATACTCGGCATCGTTAAAGGTCTGTTTGAAGTTATCCTGAGCCTTTACATCTAAACCTGTAATGCTAAAAGTAAGTTGCAGTAAGATGAATGCCTTTATAATCCTTTGTTTAACCATACTTAGCAGACAATTGCATTAAACTTTTAAATCAACAAGTAAGCAAATTTAGCATATATTAACCAAATAAACTAATCTTCAAGTTAATAGTATAATAAAGATATAAAAAAGGCTGCCAAAAAACGGGCAGCCTTATATTTTAAGGGGAAAATAAATTACACCTCCCAGGTATCACCACTGTTTAATAAATCGTCAACCGATTTAATCTTTGCAGTCTTCATCACTTCCAGCACTTGATCGCGAACGTTATCGTCGTAGGTGGAATCCTTCACGTTACGAATTACTCCTAAGGCAACGGGGTAATCGGGGTACTCCATGTTAGCAAGCATCATGTGAATACCGGGGTTTGGGTTGTAAGCATCGTGTACCAGAATATCGTCCATGGTAAAACCACCCTGGCCAATGGTTACTACCTTTAGGCTCAGTCCACTAAGTACCAAACCTTTATCCCTATTCTTTCCGAATACCATCTTTTCGCCATGGCGAAGAACAATAACACGGTCGTCGCGATACTCCCTATCGGTAATGTAATCGTAGGCACCATCGTTAAAGATGACACAGTTCTGAAGTATTTCAACTACCGAAGTGCCATCGTGTTTTGCGGCTTCAACCATGATCTCGGAAGTTAACTTAACGTCAATATCGAGTGACCGTGCAAAAAACTTACCTTGAGCGCCAATAACCAGTTCTCCCGGGCGGAAAGGATGCTCAACGGTTCCAAATGGCGAAGTTTTGGTGATTGCCCCAAGGGGTGAGGTTGGTGAGTACTGTCCTTTGGTTAAGCCGTAAATCTGGTTATTAAAAAGTAAAATGTTGATATCGATATTACGCCTTACGGCATGGATGAAATGGTTACCTCCAATTGCAAGGGCATCGCCATCGCCGGTTACCTGCCATACACTGAGGGTTGGGTTTGCTACCTTAACACCAGTAGCAATAGCCGATGCGCGACCGTGGATGCCATGAAACCCAAACGTGTTAACATAGTAAGGGAAACGGCTTGAGCAGCCAATACCCGAAACAAAAACGTAGCGCTCAAGGTTATACTTTAGCTGCTTTGATACTTCCGGTAACGCTTTTTGAACAGCATTAAGAATGGCATGGTCGCCACAACCGGGACACCAGCGCACTTCCTGATCGCTTTTAAAATCTTGCGGGGTGTAATTCATATATAGTTCTTCCATGGCTATTTACCCTCCAAAATTTGATTAAACTTATCGACTAGTTCCACCACGGTGAATGGCAGACCCTGAACCTTGTTATACTGCGAGTAATTAAATTGGGGAAAGTTCATGCGCAGATGATTTGCAAATTGCCCCATATTGAGCTCACAAACCAAAAGTCTCTTAAAGCGCTTGAAGATATCGCTCGTATTCTTGGGCAAAGGATTTATATAGTTGAAATGGCAAAGCGATACTTTTTTGCCGTTTGCACGCATTTCCTGAACAGCATCGTACAGATGACCGAATGTTCCGCCCCAGCCAATAACCAGAAGGTCGCCTTCTGCATCGCCTATTACTTGCTGTTCAGGAATGAACTCCTGAACACGCTGAACCTTTGCAGCACGGATATCGACCATTCGCTGGTGGTTAATGGGATCGTGCGATACAGTACCCTTCAAGAAATCCTTTTCCAGGCCCCCTACCCTATGGGCAATACCTTTTTTGCCAGGGAAAGCCCAACCACGCGCTAAGCGTTTCTCGTCACGAGCATAAGGCAAGTAACCCTCGGTTCCTTCAGGAACAATTGGCGGATTTATTGCAGGATAATCTTTCATACTTGGAATACGCCAAGGTTCAGAGCCGTTGGCTATGTAACCATCGGTTAAGAGCACAACCGGGGTCATATGCTCCATGGCAATTTTTCCGGCCATAAAGGCGTAATCGAAACAGTTGCTGGGTGTGCTGGCAGCAATAACAACCACAGGGGCTTCGCCATTTCGCCCCCAAAGAACTTGCATAAGGTCGGACTGTTCGGTTTTGGTTGGCAAACCGGTTGAAGGGCCGCCTCGCTGAACATCAACAATAACCAAGGGTAGCTCGGTCATAACGGCAAGCCCCATTGCTTCAGATTTTAGTGACAAGCCGGGTCCTGAAGTAGTGGTAACCGCAAAGTTACCGGCGTAGGATGCACCAATTGCTGTACAAATACCAGCAATCTCATCCTCAGCTTGAAGGGTTTTAACACCTAAATCCTTGCGTTTAGCAAGTTCAATGAGGATTTCGGTAGCAGGGGTAATGGGATAGGAACCGCAAAACAAAGGCAGTCCTGCCTTTTCGGCGGCTGCTATGAGCCCCCAAGCCGTAGCGGTATTACCATTGATGTTGCGGTATTTGCCTTTAGGTAAGGTTGATGCCTGCTTTACCTTATAGGTGCTGGCTATAGCCTGAATATTTGCGGCATAGTTATATCCATCGCGCAAAACTTTCTTGTTCGCTTCAATTACTTCGGGTTTCTTGGCAAATTTCTTTTCAAAAAACTTCTCAGTAAAATTTAATGGCCTATCGAATATGTAGTAAACCATACCCAAGGCAAACATATTCTTGCTTCGGATAATGCTTTTGTTATCCAAACCACTATCCTTGAGGCTTTCCTTGGTAAGGTTTGTAATGGGTGCAAAAATCACCTTGTAGTCCTGCAAGTTTAACTCGGTTACTGCATCAAAGGTTTTGTAACCTGCCCGCTGGTAACCCTTTTCGTTAAACTGGTCGGCATCAACAATTATCATGCCCCCACGCTTAACCCACTTGGCATTGGCTTTAAGAGCTGCTGGGTTCATTGCAACAAGCACATCGCAATAGTCGCCGGGGGTGTTAACCTTTCGGCTACCAAAGTGCACCTGAAATCCAGAAACACCGCCAATTGTGCCCTGCGGGGCACGAATTTCCGATGGGTAATCGGGGAAAGTACTTACATCGTTACCAAAAAGCGCCGATGCATCGGCAAACAGGGTTCCGGTAAGCTGCATACCATCGCCGGAATCACCCGAAAATCGAACAACAACCTCGTCCAGCTCTTGGACACTTTTCTGTTTATCCATAAAGATGCTGTTTTGTTTTATAAAACACTCTAAAAGTAGATATAAATCTGATTTTCAGAATGTTAAATTGGTTACTAATTATTTATTTATGACACAAAATTAGGCTTTTTTATGCACAGCAATCGTTTTAAAACATATTTTACGACATGTTTTTGCTTTTTACCTACCCCACCGTGGTAAGAATGACTCATCTGGGATAACGGTTTAGCATAGCGGTAATCCTATTGAAATGGGGCCCTTCCCAATAAATTTGACCGCATCTGGTGCATTTGAAAAACTCGTTGTAAACCTGATAGGTAGTTTGGGGAACTTGATTTTCAACCTTTGATTTTTCAACCTGCACCACCTCGCCATTGCACAACGAGCATCTCGAAAAAGGATCAAAGAAATTGGTTAGGTTAAAGTAATCAACTACTTCTGAAAGCTGTAACTGAGGTTTTGTATTCCTAAGGTAGTATCCGTAACGTGCTTTCCCATTACGAAGGATACCCTTGTCACGTGTGAGTATGATTCGGCCATCGGCCTGCGCAATTTCAAGTATATTATTATCGGTATAGGATTTATCGTAAAGCGTATCGATACCACAAAAGCGCAGGTACGCAGCCAGTCGACCTAAATGGACATCAAGCACAAAGCGAGGGGGAATCTCAAAATCGGGGCGCAGGGCAATATCCGAAATTGTTATTGATGAAAACTTGGGGTAACACGAAACCAAGCTACCCTGGGCAGGACGAAAAGAAAACTTTACCGGTAAACCATCAACCAAAATGAGGAAAACCTCAACATGCGGAACACCTAACGCTTCAACCAAATCCTTCACCGTTGGCGTACCCCAAAAACCAACACGTTGCTCCTTTTGCTTCTGGCCTGCAGGCAAAAAGTCGTTCAGATTACCGTAAAACCTAATATTTACATACTTTTTGAACTCAACGGACACGATTACTGTTTGTAAATTGTAAATTTGCAGTAAATTACAAAATGATATGGCAATAATCAAACCTTTAAGGGGTTATACTCCCAAAATTGGCAAAAACTGTTTTATAGCCGAAACCGCAGTTATTATAGGCGATGTTGAAATTGGCGATGATTGCAGCATTTGGTATGGGGCTGTTATTCGTGGTGATGTAAACTCCATTCGCATAGGTAATAGGGTTAACATTCAGGATAATGCGGTGCTTCATACCACCTACCAAAAAACCACCATCAAACTTGGCGATGATGTATCCATTGGGCACGGGGTGATACTCCATGGTGCAGAGGTTGGCAATGGCGCTCTGCTTGGGATGGGTTGTACGGTAATGGACAACGCCAAAATTGGCGAGGGTTCCATTATTGCTGCCAACGCATTGGTTCTGGAAAATACTGTTGTTGAACCAGCAAGCGTTTATGCAGGGGTTCCAGCTCGTTTTGTCAAAAAGGTTGACCCTGAGCTAAGCCGCGAAACCAACGAGCGTATTGCCCGCAATTACCTTTTTTACTCAGGTTGGTATAAGGACGAAAATACAAAGTGATATTAAGGCATTATTTTTGAACTGATTTACCATTAAACAAAATCAAAATCATGAAAAACAGAAACTGGATTTTAACTATTGCGTTACTGGCTACATCGCTTTCGGTATCAATGGCACAGGAAACCAAAATAAACTGGATTGAAATTGATAGGGCTTTTGACATAAACGCTAAAACACCCCGAAAAATATTCATTGACGTTTACACCGATTGGTGTGGATGGTGTAAAAAGATGGATGAGAACACCTTTTCCAATCCGGTAATAGCCTCGTACCTCACCACAAAATTTCATGCTGTTAAGTTCAACGCTGAGGGCACAAAGGATATTACATATAAAGGTAAGGTTTACAAGAACAAAGGTCAGGGTCAACGAAACCCTCATGAATTTGCCGTTGCCCTACTGCAAGGTCGATTATCGTATCCATCAATAGTTTTCATGGATGAGGATAATAACCTAATAACCTACCTTGCGGGGTACTTGACCCCCGAGCAGCTTGAGCCAATTTTGGCATACATCGAGAGCGATGCCTACAAAACCCAGAAATGGGAAGATTTCAGAGCCAAATTTGTTAGTAAACTCAATGCAGCAGCAAAGCCCTAACTAATTAATTGCCCCTATAATTTACCGGTAGCTGTGCTAATAATCCGTACTGGTAAACACTTAATCGTTTTGAAGCAAGTTGTTGCTTGCCATCCAAAATTCGCATGTTGGTTATAACAGGTATGCGGTAGTAAAATCTATCGAGTTTTGCTTTTACTGTAAAAGACTCCATATCACTTTTGACTGCATCAAAATTTTCAGGATATTCGGGTTGATCAAACTCAATTAGAATTGGCCTTCCGGAAAGGTCGGTAGGTGCAAGCAAACCTTTGCTCTCAGAAAAGCGGAAAAGGATTGCATTCTCGCCTTGGGTGCTTGAGGGTATATAGCTAAAGGTTTGGGAAAATGTATGTGTAAGCCTTTTACCAATGAATAGGGCAAGGTACTCATCCTCCAATCGTTGAAGTTCTTTAAGGATCAGTTGCAAAGCGTCGCCTGCAAATGGGTGATCGATGTCGGGGGTAAGAAAATCGAGCCTTTTCTTTCGAATGCTGAAGATAAAATCGGCAGCCTCCTTAGCCTTTTCCTCAAGGTTGCGTTCTACGGTCATCGATCGCTGAATGGGAACCCTAACATAAACACTATCGCGAAGGGTTCGACCGTAAAAGGTTGTTGTTTCCTCTGCTATAAAGGGATTAACTGATAAATCCTTAAAAACCACTTCATCACTACTGTTGAAATCCTGGCTATTGGCTAATGTTCTAGAATCGATGGTTTGGGTAAGAGGTAAAATTAAGCCATCAGCCGACAATTTTAGGTAATTGCCATAGCCCTTTCCCGAAGGGTAAACGGCAAAAATTGCCTTGGGGTCGGTTTCGGAATGGGTTTCAATATCAATCCTGGTAATGGCATACTCAACCTTATCAGTATTACTTATCCCCTCAATACCTAAAAACTTTTTGGCATACTCGGCATAGGGACCGGGTATATATTCGCTTTGAGAGCAAACAACCTTTACGTAAACCACTGTTCGGGGTAACGTATAGTAAACTGCAACTTTTTTATCATCAATTGTTTTCCCAACTGGTTCAACCTGAATGGTTTTACTATTACAGCCCAATAATACAAGGGATAGAACTGCTAAGAAAAGATTTTTACTCATCATAGTTGGTTAAGTGTTGGAATGCTTTACAAATATAGTTCACAATATCGGATGCGCACAAGCTAATTTGTCCAAAATCATCGGCAGCCAAATCGCCGGCTAGGCCATGAATAAAAACGCCAGTAATGGCAGCATCGGTTGGTGAAAGCCCACGAGCTAACAGGCCAGTAATTATACCACTAAGCACATCGCCACTACCACCGGTAGCCATGCCCGGGTTTCCGGTTGAGTTGAAATGAACATTACCATTGGGCAGCACAACCCGTGTATAGGCTCCCTTCAAAACTATTATCACTTTG
>Ga0078972_1009802_pt1 | contig 18530 bp, 14 predicted proteins | sample YelNatPaOPGAMG01_FD_67568 | JGI IMG/M metagenome (GOLD analysis project Ga0078972, IMG submission 67568) | Hot spring thermophilic microbial communities from Obsidian Pool, Yellowstone National Park, USA - OP-RAMG-01 (SPADES assembly) (version 2) | ecosystem: Environmental > Aquatic > Thermal... | reverse complement strand
TTGTTTCTCCCTCCCCCCTTGTGGGGGAGGGAGCCTTGTTTCTCCCTCCCCCCTTGTGGGGGAGGGAGCCTTGTTTCTCCCTCCCCCCTTGTGGGGGAGGGTTGGGGTGGGGGGAATTGTGTCAAATTCAACCGTGCCCAGGATAACACCCCCCGCTCGCCGGCGCGAACGCAACTCCGCTCGCCGGGAGAAGCCCAAATCGGGTGGCAGACCTCTCGAAAAGTAGCTGGCGCGAAAAGGTTTCTGTATAGTGGTATTGGGGCTTTTCCATCAGCCGAACACCGAAAATTGCAGACCGCTCATGGGCACAATGACGTTTCAACTCCCGGACAGACTTCCCGCAAATGCTGCTCAGGAGCTGAAACGTGCTTGCATGGCCGGTGGACCGGACAACATGCCTTGGCCGACCCAACTGCACTTTACGTCAGGGCAGCTGAGCGTCAGCCGGATTGTGGACGAAAGCGGTTATCTCGTCGTACCGTGGCCTGTCGCTGAGTGCGGCCTGATGATGTGTACGTCCGCCACGCTCATCGAACGTGCCCGCCCCTACAATCTGCTGGTGGAATTGGCCCGCGGCAAGGTCAATCAGGTTCGCTGTCAAGCATTCGATTGGCGTGCCGGCGGTTTGGTCTTGGCGCCGGAATTGGAACAGCGTATCCGCGACATCGGCTTGGCCTTCGCTCATGCCGCCGCGGGCGTCCCTCCCGAAAAAGCTAGTCAACATGCCCAGATTGTCCTTGATCTGGCTTACCAGACGGCCCGGCAGCTGGTGTCCACCTACATTACTCAGGTTTTTCAAAACCGTCATCAACGGCAGCCCCGGCTCGATTCGACGCTGGCCTGCCGCCTGGGCCAGGCCGTTCCTCCGGCCGAGCTGGCTACTCTCTTAGCGACCGCTTTCAACAGTGTCTGTTTGCCCCTTTCTTGGGGCCAGGTGGAAAGCGAAGAAGCGACGTATCGCTGGCAAGAGTGCGACGCCTTAGTAGACTGGGCCGCCAAACAGCAACTGGACATTTCTTCCGGCCCGCTCATCGATTTCTCGTCGGCGCAGCTGCCTGCCTGGCTATGGCATTGGGAGCGCGACTTGGCCGGCATGGCGTCGTTCATGTGCAAGTTTGTCGAGACGGCCGTACGGCGCTATCGCAACCGTATCCGCCGCTGGCAACTGACCGCTGCCAGCAATTGTGCTCACGTCCTTTCGCTCTCCGAAGACGATCTGCTCAGTCTGACCTATCGTTTGGCCGAGTCGGCCCGGCATGTGGACCCCTCCTTGGAACTGGTTGTGGGCATCGCCCAGCCGTGGGGCGAATATCTGGCCCTGAGTGAATGCATCCACTCGCCGTTCCTCTTCGCCGACACGCTTATCCGCGCTGGTCTGAATCTTTCTGCTTTGGACATCGAGCTGGTCATGGGCGTGACGCCGCGCGGCAGCTATTGTCGCGACCTGCTGGAAATCTCGCGCCTGCTCGATCTGTACGCTCTTCTGGGCGTGCCGCTGCGCGTGACCCTGGGCTATCCCTCTTCGGCCCAAGCCGACGCCGACGCCGATCCCGACCTGCGTGTCGAGGGCGGCCGTTGGGGCGACGGTTTCACAGTCGAGATGCAGGCCGCCTGGGCCGCCGACGTGACCGCCCTGGTCTTATGCAAACCTTATGTGCAAGGCGTCCAGTGGGTCCACTTCCGCGACGCCGAACCGCATCAATTCCCTCACTGCGGCATAGCCGATAGCCGCGATCAAATCAAACCGGTTTTGCAGAAACTGTACGAACTGCGCCAGGCGCATCTGAAATAGAACGCCGCCACGCGAGATTTTCACAGCACCATCCACGCTTGCCTGGGCCAGGAGCGCCTTTCCCTTTTATCAAGGACCGAAATTTCGCTACCATGACCCCTATGACCAAATCCGGCAGCAGAAAACAGGGATAGGTGCAGATGAGGGACAACGCTGGACCTGCGGTGGTGTTGCTGAGCGGCGGACTCGATTCCGCGACGGTATTGGCGGTCGCTCGGCGTGATGGCTTTCGCTGTCATGCCCTGACCATCGCCTACGGTCAGCGTCATGCCGCGGAAGTGGCAGCAGCTCGCCGTGTTGCCGCTGCCCTCGGCGCCGTGGAGCAGCGCGTCATCGACTTGGATTTGCGTGCCTTCGGTGGCTCGGCCTTGACGGCGGACCTTCCCCTCCCACGCGACCGCTCCCCCGAAGCGATGAGCGCGGACATTCCCATCACCTACGTTCCGGCTCGCAATACGATTTTCCTCGCCCTGGCGTTGGCCTGGGCCGAGGTGCTGGGCAGTTTCGACATTTACCTGGGCGTAAATGCCATCGATTACTCCGGCTATCCCGATTGCCGTCCGCAGTTCATTGCCGCGTTTGAGCAGCTGGCGAACGTGGCCACCAAGGCCGGCGTCCAAAACAAGGGGCGATTCCGCATTCACACACCGTTGATTCAACTGTCCAAAGCCGACATCATCCGTCTGGGCGTGTCGCTGGGGGTTGATTACAGTTTGACGCACAGCTGCTACGATCCTGCTCCCGACGGCGCCGCTTGCGGCCGCTGCGATTCGTGTGTGTTGCGCCGCGCCGGCTTTACGGCGGCCGGCATCGCCGACCCGACCCGTTATGGAAACGAACAATGACCACCCCACGCACGTGCCGTCTCGTTACCCTGGGTTGCAAAGTCAATCAGTACGAGACCCAGTACGTCAAAGAAACGCTAGAAGCCAACGGCTACATCGAAGCAGCCCCCGGACAGCCGGCCGACCTATGCATTGTCAACACCTGCACCGTCACCGCGGAAGGCGACGCCAAGAGCCGACAAACGGTGCGCCGTCTGCACCAGACGCAACCGCACGCCGCTATCGTTGTCATGGGCTGCTATGCCACACGCGACCCCGATGCCATCGCCCGCCTGCCGGGCGTCGTCAAAGTCGTCACCGACAAGACGCGAATCGTCGAGGAATTGGCGCCGTTCGGTGTCATCCAGGCCATTCCCGGCATCTCCCGCTTCGATGCGCATCAACGCGCTTTCGTCAAGGTGCAGGACGGCTGCTTGCTCAATTGCAGCTATTGCATCATCCCGCACGTCCGCCCATCGCTGCGCAGCCGCACGCCGGAAGAAATTAGCGCCGAAGTCGAGCGATTGGTAGAGTATGGTTATCGGGAAATTGTCTTGACGGGCATCCACCTGGGGCATTACGGCATCGACCTCAGCCGCGGCAAACCGAAGTCCCACTGGTGTCGCCTGTGGCACTTGCTGGAACGGTTGGCCTCGTTGCCCGGCGATTTCCGCATTCGCCTGAGCAGCCTGGAAGCGGCCGAGGCGCGCGACGATCTGGTGCGCGTCTTGGCTGAACAGCCGCGCATCTGTCCGCACTTGCACTTGTGTTTGCAGAGCGGTTCGGATCGCATTCTCGCCCGCATGAAACGGCGTTATCGCAGCGCCGGTTTCCTCGAACGTTGCCGACGTATCCGGGCCGCACTCGATCAACCGGCGTTTACCACCGATGTCATCGTCGGCTTTCCCGGCGAGACCGACGCCGATTTTGAAGCCACTTGTCGGGTGGTCCGTGAGGTCGGTTTTGCCCGCCTTCATATCTTCTCTTACAGTCCGCGGGCCGGGACCGAGGCCGCGGCTTGGAGCGAACGTGTGCCGCCCGCCGTTGTCGCCGCGCGCCGCGCCCGCTTGCTGGAGATAGAACGCGACTTGAACGAGGCCTATTGTCGCAGTTTACTAGGACGGCGTCTCGATGTGTTAGTGGAAGGCCCCGCCCCGCAGCGGCCCGGTTTCGTGCGCGGCACCGCTTGCCGTGCTGTCACCGTCGTCTGCCGCGGACATGCGCCCGCCCTGGTCCGCAAACGGCTGCCCGTCCGTGCCGTGGCCATAGCCGAAGGTGTCGTCTACGGCGAACCCGACGCCGAGAGCGTGGCCAGCCCGGAACGGACAGGCTCCCGTCGCTTTGCTTTGCCGTTCGTAAGCGAAATGCCGATGTACACAACCCTTGACTTCGACAACGGAGCAGTTATACGGAGCGCGGTAGAGATTGACACGACCGAGGGCGAGCGGAGGGTGTCAACCCCCCGGTAACACAACCAAGGGCGAGCGGAGGGTGTCAACCCCCCGGTTGTTCTACCGAGGGGTTCACACCCCCCGCTCGCCAGAGTTACTTCGACGCCGCCGTTGCCTACTGGAACAAGTAAAACCACCCTTATCCAAGGGCTAGTTGAATCCAAAAGAACGTCGCAACACCTCGCTGGCAATGCGGCCAAAGACGTGGCCTTTTCCTGTACGTAGGTTCTGCAACACGATCACGGCCGGCGAGAACAGCATCGGATCGATGCGATAAAAATCGTGTTCGTAGCGCGTGAAAATCTCCGCGAAAGGCGCGCCATGATCGGGCGAGGCGGACGATGGTATTTTGGGACCGATCTCCGCCAACTGGTCATCGTCGCTTTGGACCCACAACACAACCTGGCCGCCGTAGAGGATGGCGTCGTTGGTACGGCCAATGGCGCTGAGGAACTCAGCAGCGACCGGCGGCAGCGGTGCTACGCCGTAACCAGACACGACTTGCCGGAGATCGAACTTCAGCTCATAGAGCTTGTGCAGGGCCGTCTCCAACGAACGCGCCACCACTTGCACATTGCCGGCCTGGCTCGAGGTGGGTGCGGCCAATAACGTCAGCTTGTTGGGCGGCAGCTGGAGGCGCTCGGCGAGGTACGAGGTCACCTCCTCGCCTGGCAGCTTGGAAGTCTCCAGAACACCTACGGCTACGTTACTCTGCTCCCGGCCGGGAACATGCTCGAACAGTTCTTCCTTGCCGTAGGCGGCCCGCATGGGGCCGGAACCCATTGCGAAGAACTTGCCGACCGAAATTTGCCAGCCGGCGTACTGCGAAGCCATGCACGCCAACACCGGCTGATCGCTGTAGACCTGCACCAGCGGCGTCAGCACATCATCCAATTGTCCCGGCACGAGCGCAACCTCGGCGTGTCCCGCCAGACAGACGCGCGCCAGGGCCAAGCCAGCCTGCAAGCCTCCCTCGACGGCCACGCCGCAATCGATGACGCGAGCGCCGTCGGCTGTATTGGCCACAGCAATCCGCAGAGCGGCGGCATTGGCAGCCATGTGGTCAGCCAGACGCAAAGCTCGTTCGTTGAGTAACATAGTGTTAGTTTACCAAAGCGGTCCTCAGCCCGTTGTGGGTTCACCGATTGACTTTGCCGATGCCTCTGGAATTATAGAAGCAAGGCCCCCTTCGCACGACACCAGGAGATCGAACATGAGACGGCTTGCCTTTCTCAGATGGTTGATTACTTTGGCCGGGGTAAGCATGGCCCCCTCCCTCTATGCCGACAACTTAACGGCGCTGCCTTTCCAAAAAGTACACATAAAAGATGACTTTTGGAGCAAGCGCATCCGCACCAATCGCACGGCGACGATTGAAGCGAACCTGCACCAGTGCGAGATTACCGGTCGCATCCGTAATTTCGCCATCGCCGGCAAACTCGAAGAAGGCAAACACAAAGGGCTGTTGTTCGACGATTCCGATGTCTACAAGGTGCTGGAAGGCATCGCCTATGCATTGAGCAGTCAGCGCGATCCGGAACTGGAGAAACGGGCGGATGCCATCATCGACAAGATCGCCGCTGCTCAACAGCCCGACGGCTATTTGAACACTTATTTCACGTTGGTCAAACCGCAAGAACGTTGGAAGGACATCCGCTTCGGCCACGAATTGTACTGCGCCGGCCATCTCATCGAGGCAGCGGTGGCCTATCAGCAAGCGACCGGCAAGCGCAAGCTGCTCGACGTGGCGATCAAACTGGCCGACCACATCGACCGTACCTTCGGCCCTGACAAGAAGGTGGACACGTCCGGCCATGAAGAGATCGAGCTGGCCCTGATCAAGCTCTATCGGGCCACGAAAGAAAAACGCTATCTCAAATTGGCACAATTCTTCCTCGATGTGCGCGGCCGCAAAGACAAGCGGAAGCTGTTCGGCGAATATGCCCAAGACCACAAGCCCGTGCGCCAGCAGAGCGAGGTTGTCGGCCATGCCGTGCGGGCGATGTATCTTTACTGCGGCATGGCCGACATGGCCGCGATCACCGGCGACAAAGAATTAAGGACGGCCCTGGAGAAAATCTGGGGCGATGTCGTCCAACGCAAGATGTACGTCACCGGCGGCATCGGGCCGTCGGCCAGCAACGAGGGTTTCACCGTCCCCTATGATTTGCCCAATGATTCCGCCTATTGCGAGACGTGCGCCGCCATCGGCATGGCCCTGTGGAACCATCGCATGTTCCTGATGAGCGGCGACGGCAAGTACGCCGACGTGCTGGAACGCGAAGTATATAACGGCCTATTATCCGGCGTGTCACTGAGCGGGGACCGCTTTTTCTACGTCAATCCGTTGGCCAGCAGAGGCCAACACCATCGCGTGCCGTGGTTCGGGTGCTCGTGTTGTCCGACTAATATCGTCCGCTACATTCCCGGCATGGGCGAGCGGGTCTATGCCTACCGCGACAACGACATCTGGACTGTACTGTACATGAGCGGCACTGCGACGATTCCGCTCAAAGACGGCAAGGTCAAACTGACGCAGCAAACGAATTATCCATGGGACGGCAAGATCAAAATCAAGGCCGAACCGGAGAAACCGTTTTCCTTCAACTTGCACTTGCGCATCCCGGCTTGGTGCCAGTCATGGCGAGTCACGGCGAACGGCAGCATGGACTTCGATAAGTCTCTGGGAATGTTGGTGCTGCATCGGCGGCCGGAGAAAGGCGGCCATGAGATCGAACTGGAGTTGGACATGCCGGTGGAGCGCGTTTACGCCGACCCGCGCGTCAAGGCGGATGTCGGCCGGGTGGCGCTGCAACGGGGGCCGATCGTCTATTGTCTGGAAGGTGTCGATAACGGCGGCAGCGTACGCAACCTGTGCTTGCCCAAAGAAGCCAAATTAACAGCGAAATTCGACAAAGATCTGCTTGGCGGTGTTGTTACCATTCAGGGCGAGGCGCTGGCAGTAGCGCGCGAAGGGGAGAAATTAGCGACGAAGCCGGTCGCTTTTCGAGCCGTGCCCTACTTCGCCTGGGACAACCGCGCGCCGGGGCAGATGATCGTCTGGCTCGCCGAAACGCCCGAGTGCGCCGAACTGCCTGGCGAAGAGGGCCTTGTTGTCAAGGGGGTCCGCATCCGCGCTTCGCACCTCAACCCGACGGACACGCTGGAGACGCTCAACGACGGCGAGAGGCCAAAATCATCGAAGGACCACGACATTCGCCGCATGACCTGGTGGGACCATCGCGGCACCGTCGAATGGCTGTCGTATCGCACGGCCAAGCCGCGGAAACTGTCGGGAGCGCAGGTCTACTGGTTCGATGATACGGGCCTTGGGGCTTGCCGTGTGCCGGCGGAGTGGCGCCTTCTCTGGCTCGACGGCAACGAATGGAAGCCGGTAAAACTACTCAAGGGGGAACACTATGGCACAGAGTTGGATCAGTTCAACAAGGTATCGTTTGAGCCAGTGACCACGCGCGAGCTGCGTCTGGAAGTGAAGTTGCAACCCAATTATTCCGGCGGCGTACTCAAATGGCGGGTAACAGAAGCGAAATGAACGCAAGCCTCCTACTCGACGACAACGAGCATCTTGTGGGCGTCCGGAAGGAACAAACAAGGGCCGCCCGCATCGATCAAGCGCTGTACTTCCCGCGTTCCGTGTAACGGTGTGGCAAACAGTTCCTCGACGCACTCATCCGGCAGACCGCTCAGCAGATTGATGTGGGCCTGGGCGGCGGCGGCGGCCCAGCGGAGGACAGGGGCCAATTCGACCGTCTGCTTACGGTGCAAACGCCGAAGGACGTCGCGCGGATCGTCGGCGTTGCGGAGCCATTCGGTTTCGGGGCCTAGCACCGGCTTGGCCTGGCTCAAAAGCGCAATGCGTCCGCCTGGCTGCACGACGCGCGCAGCACAGGCCAAAGCAGCAGCCAAGACCGCGAAGGTATGGCGCGACGGATCACCGCTGACGCCGGCAATGACGAGATCAGCCGGCCGCGGTACGCTCCGCCGCCAGTTGGCATCGAGCGCACGCTGCCCCTCGCGGCTGGATTCCGCCGTACCGGCCACTACCTGCGCCACGCCATCGCCGGCAGACTCGATCACTTGCACAAAAAAGGGCGCGCCCAGCAGCCAGGCCATCTCGGTCGCTGCTTGCCGCGCCGGCCACGGCGCCGCCTCGGGAATGCCCAGGTTGATGTGCCGGCTCATCTCCTGCCGGGTTTCCCGATCGCTCAGGGCCGGATACAGCGAACCTTCGGCCCCACTGTAGCCGAACAACGGATCATAGCGCCGTCCGCTTAGCACAATAACCTGATCGGATTCCACCAGTGTACGATTGAGGTACAGCCGTTTGCCGTGGTGCGTCGTGGCCAGGTAGGCCATATGGCGGCGGTCGTCGGGATTGCAGATCTCGACCTGCACATCTTGAAATTGCTCGGGTAAGTCGTCGATCCACTCCTGCCGCGACGCCCCTCCAGGACACAAAAGCGTCACACACGCCGGCGCGACGCCGGCGCTATGAATATGTTCGAGCAACGGCACAAGCAGCTCGGCCAAATGCGGCAACTCTTCGTCAAGAACAATGGCGATGTGGTCGTCAGGCGTAAGGGCGCGACGCAAGGCAGGAAAAGCGTGCGGTCTTTCCAAGGCGGCGCGGATAGCGGCGGCCGGATCGGTCAGCGCAACAGGCGGCTGCGGCTCGGCAACCAAGCGTTCCCCGGCCACCTCGAACTCTGCACGATCGTATCCGTAATTCAGAGCAATCCGCATGGCTCCTCCCGGCCGTCATACGGCGAGTGGACCGAAAAACCTTTGCCTTTATTGTACACGGGCGCAGGGCCTCCGCCCCGCTAGGGACTGTAGGGCCGCTCTCTGCATTCCTATGATAGGCTTAGCCAAAGTTCTATAACGAGGACGAGCCATGTTGCTGAAAACCCTTTTGATTGCCCTGGTGATGGTCGTGGGGGGGGCGATGAATGCTGCGGCAGCGGGGGAGCGCTTGACGCCGGCGCCTGGACGTGCTGGACGGTCGGTCACACTGGCCACGCACGGTATGGTCGCCACGAGCCAGCCACTGGCGGTGCAAATCGGCCTGGATGTCCTGAAAAACGGCGGCAACGCTGTCGATGCCGCCATTGCCGTCAACGCCGCCCTTGGACTCATGGAACCGATGAGCTGCGGCATCGGCGGCGATTTGTATGCCCTTATTTGGGATGCGAAAACGCAAAAATTGTCTGGACTCAACGCCAGTGGCCGCTCGCCCTACAAGGCCACGCGCGCTTTCTTTGCCAGCCGAGGGCTTGAGGAAATTCCCACGTCGGGACCGTTGAGCTGGTCGGTGCCCGGCTGCGTCGATGGCTGGGAAGAGCTACGCAAGCACTTCGGCACGCGCAGCCTGGCCGAGTTGCTCGGGCCGAGCATTCGCTATGCCGAGGAAGGTTTTCCGGTCAGTCCGATCATCGCCGGTTATTGGCAGGCAGGCGCGGCCCGGTTGCGCCATTCTCCCGACGCCGCTCGCACCTATCTGATCGACGGCCGCGCACCCCGCGCCGGCGAAGTCTTCAAAAATCCCAATTTAGCTCGTAGTTATCGCTTGATCGCCGACAAGGGCCGTGATGCCTTTTACAAAGGCGCCCTCGCGCAAGCCCTTGTCGCTTTCTCCGAGCAAAACGGCGGCTTGTTTTCCTTAAAGGACTTCGCCGACCATACTTCTACCTGGGTCGAGCCGGTCAGCACGACGTATCGCGGTTACGAGGTCTGGGAAATCCCGCCGCCGGGACAGGGTATTGCCGTACTGCAAATGCTGAACATTCTCGAAGGCTACGACCTCAAGAAAATGGGGCCGGAATCGGCAGACTGGTGGCACCTGTTTCTGGAAGCGAAAAAGTTGGTCTATGCCGACCGGGCGCGCTACTACGCTGATCCCGACTTCGTCCAAGTGCCGGTGAGGGAACTCATCTCAAAGCCCTATGCCGCCCAGCGTCGCAAGTTGATCGACTTGAGCAAAGCCAGGACGCGTGTGCCGGCCGGCGATCCGAAATGGGAACAGGGCGACACGGTTTATCTCTGTGTGGTCGATAAAGATCGCAATTGTGTCTCCTTGATTCAGAGCAACTATCACGGCTTCGGTTCGGGTCTGGTCCCGGGCGAGCTTGGGTTCGCCTTGCAAAATCGCGGGTGTTTGTTCGCCCTGGATGCAGATCACGCCAATCGTCTGGGACCCCACAAACGACCGTTCCACACGATCATTCCCGCGCTGGTGACGAAGGACGGTAAACCCTGGTTTGTCTTCGGGGTCATGGGCGGCGACATGCAGCCGCAGGGTCAGGTACAAGTGTTGGTCAATCTGATCGATTTCGGGATGAATGTGCAGGAAGCCGGCGAGGCGCCGCGCCTGGAACACGTCGGTTCCGCAACGCCGACAGGGCGAAGCGGCAGCCGCACCGGCGGCATCGTCCAGGCCGAGCGTGGCATCTCGGAAAAAGTGATTGCGGAATTGACGCGCCGCGGCCATCGCGTCGTCTCGGTGCGCGTCAACGGCGGCGGCTATCAGGGCATCCTCATCGATCCCCAGACGAACGTGCTGCACGGTGGCTCCGAGGCCCGCAAGGACGGCTGCGCTGCGGGTTATTGAGTTGTTGATTTCGCCGCGCTCCCCTGGGAGCGCGGGCGCTCCCTCCTTCCGGGCGCGGCTAAACCAGCAATCCTGCTGCTTGCAGGGCCGCCCGCATGGTCGCTTGTTTCTCCACGGCCAGTCCGGCCACGGGCGAACGGCACGGGCCGATCGACAGCCCCATCAGGTGCAGCGCGGCTTTGACCGCCCCCGGCTGTGTACACAAACCCAGCGCCAGCCGCAGCGGATTCAGGCGCAGCTGCGCTGCCTTCGACGCTTCCAGGTCGCCGCGCTGAAACGCATTGTAAATCTCGGCGAGCAGGGCCGGGGCGATGTTGCCCGTCGCTGGCACAGCACCGCGCGCGCCGAACATCAAGGCCGAGAATATCAGCGTATCGCGCCCCATCAACACGGAAAAACGCGACGGCACAACGCGGAGGTATTCCAGGGTGTTCTGCAAATCGCCGCTGGAATCTTTGATGCCGAGAATGTTGGGCATTTCGGCTAAGCGCGCCACGGTGTCCACATCGATCTTGACGCCGCCGCAAGTGCCAGGATTGTTGTACAGGATCACCGGCAGGCGCGTTTGTTCGGCGATGCGGCGATAATGCTCGTAAATCTCCTGCTGCGTCGGGCTGATAAAGTACGGCGTGATGATCGATACGCCGTCTACTCCCTCGCGCTCGGCCATTTTCGTCAGCCGCACCACTTCGCGCGTCGTCTCGGCGCCGGTGCCGGCATAAACAGGGACACGCTTGTTTACATGAGCAACCGCTGTAGCGATGACTTCCTGCTTCTCGCGCTCATCCAAAGCGTAAAACTCGCTGTTGGTGCCGAGAACAAAGATGCCGTGAACCCCATTGGTGATGAGATGGTCGATGAACCATTTCAAGCGCGGCAGGTCGAGATCCTCGTTGGCCTGCATGGGCGTGGCGACGGGCGGAATGATGCCGTGAATGTGCATATGAATCCTCACGAAAAAGTGGAGCGGATAGTATCGGGAATCTCACCGCTGTAGCTGGCCCAGAGCGCATCGACGGGATGCGCCACCCACAAATCGGGCTTCTGTTCGCGTAAATAGCGGGCAATTTGCAGCAAGCAGCCGACGTTGCCAGTGAAGACAGCCTGTGCCCCTGTATCGAGGATGTTTCGTGCCTTACGGCGGCCGAGCTGTTCGGACATCTCCGGCTGTGTCAAGTTATAGCTGCCGGCGGCGCCGCAGCAATGCTCGCTCTCCGCCAGCGGCACCAGTTCCAGGCCGGGGATCAACTGGAGCAACTGGCGCGGCGGTTGACGAATCTTCTGAGCATGGCTCAGGCCGCAGGCGTCGTGATAAGTCGCCTTGATTTTCAGGGGCCATTGCGGAGTAATCGGACCTAGTTCCACTAAAAACTCGCTAATGTCGCGGACCTTGGCGGAGAACTCCGAACCGCCGAGGGATGCCCAAAGCGATGGCCAAGTCTGTGGCTGTTTCGCCAACAGATGGCCATACTCTTTGAGTACCGGACCACAACCGCCCGCATTGGTGATGATCGCGTCCACTTCTTCGAACCTCGGAGCGAAGGCCAAGCGATTGGTATCAGCGAATCGCCGGGCTGGCTCGACGAGTCCGGCATGGTAGTGCAAGGCGCCGCAACAAACCTGATTTCGCGGAATCCAGACCTCGCAGCCGTTGCGTTGCAGTACGCGGGCCGTGGCCAATGTCGTTTGCGGGAAGAAAGCATCGGCGGCGCAGCCGAGGAACAAGGCCACGCGCGCCCTGCGTCGGCCCTCAGCCGGCAGCAGCTCCGGCAAGCGGCCGTAATGCGGCGCCAGCCGCGGTACGATGTCCACCAGGCGCCGCAACGACGGCGGCAGCAGCCGGTTCATGCGCCGTATCACCCCGTCCAAGCCCACTCGTTGCCCCAGACGCAGAGGCGCCAACGCCCAACGCATACGGCGAGCATACGGGGTCAAGTGGAACAACATCCAACGCTGCAATCGATTCAGCGTCGGAAAGACCGGTCCCAGTTGAGCGACATCTTTTTTATAGGAGCCAATAATCTGGCCGTACTGAACACCGGAAGGACAAGCCGTCTCGCAGGCCCGACACTCCAGACACAAATCGAGGTGCCGGCGAACTTCGTCGGTCAATTCTAACCGGCCATCAGCCACGGCTCGCCACAAGTAGATGCGGCCGCGCGGACTGTCGTTTTCGTTGCCGGTTTCGACATAAGTGGGGCACGAACCCAGACACAGACCGCAGTGGACACAGTCCATGAACAGCTCATAATCGATATTACGACCGAGCTTATGAGGCCCGGTTATCATCGGCAAAGAGGTCCGCTGCGTTTCTGGGGTCGTAGTGCTCATGAAGTCTCTTTCACGTCCCAACAAGAAAGCGGCCGGGATTAAACAGATTTTGAGGGTCCAGTTTATCCTTCACTTGCCGCATTAGCCAGAGATCGCCGCGTTCGTGGCCCCATAGCGGCAGCTCACGTTTCCATTCTACCGGACAGCGCGGCAGGAGGAGATTGCCTTCGGCGCGGACGGCGGCTTCGGTCAGTTCTTTCAGCATGGCTGCCACACGCGGCAGCGTCAAGTCGCTGTCGAGATGGCCGTAGACGATACCGGAGCCGGCGTGGGCATGCAGCCGCATCGATGCAGAGAGTTCCTCCGCCTGGCGGCAGAAAGAGGAGACGGCGTGCGGCAAGAGATTGGCCTTGAAGGTCAGTCGCCGCCCGCTCGCCGTATGTTCAACGAGGCTGCGCCACAACGGTTCGCTAGCACTTCCTGCTCGCGCTTCCAATCCTTGGATGTCCTCGTGAGCAAGCTCCTGGAACAGTTGCCGCACCTGCCAACTAACCGCAGCGTTATTGTCTTCAAATCCCACGACGATGACCCACGGCGTTTCCGGCAAATCCATGCGCAGTTCGCTGGCGACCGCTCGGTTAAGCAGATCAAGACAAACTGGCCGAGTGCGTGTCGCATGCAGTTGATCGAGCAGGTGGTCGAGGGCAGCCGTCTCGCAGCCAAAAGTGACAAGCGACGTACACTCCGGGAGAGGCCGCAGCTTCAGCGTTACCTGGCTGATGATGCCTAGCGTGCCCAGGGCGCCGATGTGCAGCTTGCACAGATCATAGCCGGCGACGTTCTTGACAACGCGGCCGCCGGCTTTCACTTCCTGGCCCTGGTCGTTGATGATGCGGATGCCGATGACGTAATCGCGCAGGGTGCCGAAACCGAAGCGGCGCGGCCCACTAACATTGGTAGCCAGCACGCCGCCAAGGGTAGCCTGTTCGGCGTTCGGCACGTCAATCGGCAAACGCTGGTTCTCCGTGGCCAAGAGCGCTTGCAGCTGAGCCACAGTGATACCGGCCTGCACGGTGACAGTCATGTCGCGGGCGGGATAATCGAGGACTTGCACCAAGCCCCGCAGATCGACGGCGACTCCCGGACGCGCGGGAGGCAGACCGATGTGCAGCAGGGTCCGGCCGCCGACGGGATAGATCGCCTGACCTTCAGCGGCGGCACGTCGGACGATGTCACCGATTTGGGGGACCGACTGGGGCCGCACAAGAGACAGGGGGCCGAAATCATCGATACGGCAAGCGTTAATATCGTCCACGGTGTTTTGTCTTCGTCAAAGGGCGGCACGGCGGCCGGCCTTACTCGGTTCGATGCAGGCGCCGGCCGTGGGTAACATCTTGCGCGGGCTGCACCGTCCTTCCGGGTTGAACGCGGCCCGTAAGCGCATCATCATAGCCAAATCTTCCGGCGAAAACAGCTTGGGCATGAAATCGATTTTCTCGACGCCGATGCCGTGTTCGCCGGTAACGCTGCCGCCGACGCGGATGCACTCGTCGAGAATCTCGCGGCTGGCGTCGAGCACGCGCTTGACCTGTTCGGGGTCGCGCTCATCGAACAGCAGAATGGGGTGGATGTTGCCGTCGCCCGCATGAAACACATTGCAGATGCGAATATTATATTTCTCGCCGATGCGCTGGATTTGGCGGAGAATGTGAGGTAAGCAGGTGCGTGGCACTACACCGTCTTGCGTGCAGTAGCTTGGGGCCAGCCGGCCGACGGCCCCGAACGCCTGCTTGCGCGATTTCCATAACAGCAGGCGTTCGGCTTCATTGGCTGCCCGCCGTACTTCGCGAGCATGGTTTTTCTTGGCAATGGCGATGATGCGTTCGGCTTCGCTGTCCAATCCCGCTTCAAGGCCGTCCACTTCCATGATGAGCACAGCGCCGGCGTCAAGCGGAAACCCAAAATGAAACGCCGCCTCGACCGCTTGCAGGATGAGTTGGTCGAGCATCTCCAGAGCGGCCGGGACGATGCCGGCGCCGATGATGTCGCTGATCGTGTTGGTGGCGTCGTCCACCGTCTCGAAGACGCCCAAAAGCGTGCGATACGCTTCCGGATTGCGGGTGATGCGCACCCACACCTTCGTAGCGATGCCGAAGGTCCCTTCCGAGCCGACGATCACGCCGGTCAGGTCGTAACCGGGATTATCCTCCGTCGGCCCGCCGGTGCAGGCGACTCGACCGTCGGGTAAGACGAATTCCAGGCCGAGGACGTGGTTGACGGTGACGCCGTATTTGAGGGTGTGCGGCCCCCCGGAGTTGGTGGCCACGTTGCCGCCGATGGTGCAAGCGCCCTGGCTCGACGGGTCAGGGGCGAAATGCCAGCCCTGCGGCTTGAGGTGATTGGTCAGCCACAAGTTGATGACGCCCGGTTCCACGACGGCGTAACGATTGCGATAATCGACTTCGAGGATGCGTTTCATCCGCGATAGTGTAATCATGACGCCGCCGCCGACCGGCAGACAGCCGCCCGCCAGGCTGGTGCCGGCGCCGCGCGGCAGAAAGGGCACGTCCCATTCGTTGCAAACCTTGACGATTTGCACGACCTGTTCCGTGGACGTTGGGAAAACAACCACGTCAGGCTTGTTCTTCTCGATGGTGAAGCCGTCGCATTCGTAGACGAGCAACTCGCTGGGTGAAGTCAATATGCCCTCGCGGCCAACGATGGTGCGAAGGCGATCGATCAGGGTGATGGTGCTTAACGAAGACATGGATGGTCTCTGTTATCTTAAAGTGGAGCGTAGCGTGTCAGTCCTGGTACGCGGTCGAAGTCAGAGTCATGGCTGGCTAGCGCCTGCAAACCCTGTTGCCGCATGACGGCAACGACAAGAGCGTCCTCGGTTAAGAGACCAAGCTGCATGCTCATGTCCGCTGAGGGCGAGCGGGGTTGCGTCAGCGCCCCGAGGGCGAGCGGGGAGTGTTAACCCCCCGGTAGCACAACCGGGGGGTTAACACCCCCCGCTCGCCATACTACCTACCGGGGGGTTCACACCCCCCGCTCGCCCTCGGCGTCTCCAGCGGCCTGCGCGGCTTATTTCTTAAGCAGCCGGACCACTTCCGCTTCGATGCTCTTGTAATCAACCTCCTCACCGACCAATTTCTTGACCCGGCGGTTCTCCCGATCGAAAACAAAGACACAGGGAATGCCGCCGATCTTTAGGCTGTTGTACCAATCATCGATGTCTCCCTCAGCAATCAAATTCGTAAAAGCGGCCTGCTTTTTCTGAAGAAACGCATCGACCTTAGCGCGAATCGCCTTATCTTCGGGATTATCGAGAGCAACCGACATGGCCACGAGACCGTCCTGATGGTATTTTCGGTGGAGTTCGACGAGGTGGGGGAATTCGCGCTTACATGGAGCACAATCAAGAGACCAAAAATCCACAACAATCACTTTGCCTCGATAACTCCGTACCAATCTGCCCAGTTCGGCGTATTTGATCGGCTGTGCCGCAATCTTGTCTGCCGCTGATTGGGCCGAGAGCGTTCCTGGCAGGCCCAGTGCTGCCATGAGGACCACGAAATTGCCTATTTTCATGCATTTCATAACGACTTGTCCTTCCCTCTCTTTTCGATTTACCCATCCGCTTCGCCAGGACCGCGAGTATTAACAAGCAGCCCTGTTCTTCTGCGCCCTAATGCTCGCAGACCGGACCAAGGGCTGGCACTATCGTAGTCCAATTGCTGCAAAATCGGAAGGCGTTTGTTCCGGTTTCAGACCGGGCGCGTGATGCGGTAGAGTGTGCCCTTGAGACGTCGGCCGCCCGGCTCGCCGGCCCGCAGGGTTTCGGTGGTGAAAGGCAAACCTTCCACCGTCAACGTCTCGCGGAGATATTTTGCCGGCACGCGGTCTTGATCGGTCAGCAGACACATGCCGCCCGGTCCCAGCATCTTCTGGATAAGGGCGACGAGCGGATCGACATTGCGCAATTCGTAGATCAGATCCGACGCCAAGATGAGGGGAAATTGTAAGTTATCCGGCGGATAGCGCCAGTCCATTTGCAGCGTGTCGAACATCGTGAAGCCGTTGAGACGGGCATTATCGGCGGCGAAGCGCAGGGCGGTGGCGTCACAGTCGCTGAAGGTGACGTGCAGCCCCCTCGCCAAAGCGGCGATGCCAGGCAGGCCCAGACCGCAGCCCACTTCCAAAACCCGTTGTCCCAGAGGCCAGGTTTCGCGGAGGATGGCCTTGGCCAACATGCGCGCCGACGGCCACAAGTCCGTCCAATAGGGCATGTACTCATCAGCAGCGAAGGCGGAGCGGACGCTGGGATGGTCGAGCAGTCGGTCCGATTCCCTCGGGCGCACGATGAAAAAGGTATGGCCGCCCACGAGGACTCGTTCACGGTGCAACGGCCCCAGAGCTTCGAAGGGCGTCTCCGGCATGGGGGGCCGAGCGGCAGGATAGTCGGGATTCATGGCGCTTACAAGGTATGCACGTTCTGGACCAACTCCGTAAGCGTGAGCGGGCGGTCGGTAGGAAACAAACAATAACAAGCGACGGCGCCGAGGCTGTCGAGGATAAGCTGGCGATCGTTGGGCGTATCGAAGCCGGTGTCGCAGGGAACGTGGCCGCTGATGAGTAGATCCGCGTCCATTTTCGCCAAGAAAGCGGCGGCCGTTTCGGCGCGTGTATCGCGGCCCCAGACGACTGCGTGTACCGAGCCGCCGGGAAGCAGGTCGGCTTCGGTCGAAACGTCGCGCTCCAAAGCGGCAGGATCAAAATGGGCCAACTTGGAGGCGGCCGGCAGACTGTGAGTCAAGAGGATGCGGTTGGGCGTCCGCAACGCCACGGGCACAGTGGCCAATAATTCCAGATAAACAGAGTATACTTCTGGCGATCGTCCGCCGTAGGCAGTGCCGACGCCTTCGCGGAAACATTGGTTGAGGTCGAGATCGCCTTTGGCGATACGCCGCTGCGTGCATTGGGCCAGTTCGTGATTGCCCAAGAGAAAATGCACCTGGCGAGGAAACTGGCACTTGAGCGCCGCCACAAGATCGAGCAGCTGATGCGATTTGTCGCCGCCAGCCGGATAGTGGAAAGGCCCGTGAATGACTTCTTGAAGCACGAAATGCCGCTGCGGATGCTGAGCGAGATCCGCCTTCGCCAGCAGCCGGCGAAAATTCTCTAAATTGCCGTGCAAATCGCCGCTGACCAACACTTCCGATACGTCTGTGAGCAAGACAATCCGGCCACGACGACCAGGCGTGTTACGGAAATGTTGGATGGCGCGGCGGAGGGTGGCCAGAATACGGTCAGGATCGGGCATGATGAAAATTTCGTTTACAGCAGGCGAGCGTGGTCGCGCTCGCCTGCGGCCCGCAGCTAAGGACTGGCGGATTTTTCCCTCCCCCCCTGTGGGGGAGGGTTAGGGTGGGGGGGAGAACTCCTTGTCTGCATTGTACTGCCCCCCCCCCCCCCCCCCCCCCCCCCCCCGGGGGGGGGGGGGGTGGTTTTTTCTCCCCCCCTCGCGGGGGGGGGGGGGGGGTTTTTTTCTCCCCCTCACC
>Ga0078972_1009801_pt1 | contig 18530 bp, 17 predicted proteins | sample YelNatPaOPGAMG01_FD_67568 | JGI IMG/M metagenome (GOLD analysis project Ga0078972, IMG submission 67568) | Hot spring thermophilic microbial communities from Obsidian Pool, Yellowstone National Park, USA - OP-RAMG-01 (SPADES assembly) (version 2) | ecosystem: Environmental > Aquatic > Thermal... | reverse complement strand
CTCAACATCTTCCCTCTCTTTGTAAAGAAGATATATCTCCTTCGCAGGCAAATCTATATTTGAAAGGATTGCTATCTTCCCAAATTTCTTCCTTTCCCTGTTAAAATCCGCTGGGTGAGTCTACAGAAAAAGTGGTTGACTTTAAATATAAAAAACTGGTATTCTATTAAAAATGAAGGATAAAGAGCATCGTCAGAAACAATTTATTAAAAAAGCGATAGATGAGTATATAAAAAGGGGAGACTATAAACTCGCTATTGAGGAATGCAAAAAATACCTGAGCCTTCCCGGCATTCTTTCAAAGGATTATCTTGAGACGAAAAAGAAGATGGCTGACCTTTATGAAAAAATTAAAGATTATAACAATATGATTAAGGAATATCTTGAAATTACTGATATCTATATAAAAGAGGGGTTTGCGTCAAAGGCTCCGCCTCTTCTCAGAAAAGCCATAACCCTTTCTCCGCAGAACGAAAAGATATTAGAAAAGATGGCAGAAGTTTACCAGACTATGGGGTGGAAAAGTGAGATGGTGAAAACATACCTTCATTTAATTGACCTGTATGCGGGTAGAAAAGAGCATTACAAGGCTGTTGACACATACAAAAAACTTATTGAAATTGACCCCGGCAATATCCAGAACAGAGTTAAATTCATAGAGTATCTCATTCATATTGGTTATACTGACGAAGCCAGGGAAGAACTAAATATCCTGCTGGAAAAATTTGAAACTATGGAAGACAAAAGACTTATTTTACCTCTCTTTAAGAAAGCCCCCAATCTCTTTCCTGATAAATCTCTAAAAATTATAGCAGAAGGATTTTACGCCAATGGGGAATACAAGGCGGGAATAAATGTAATAAAATCATACTGGGAGAAAACTGGTAAGAAACGGGAAGCAGATGTATTTGAACTTCTTGCATACGGGTTCAAATCTCTCGGGGATAAAGAAAGATATCTTACAGCTTTGAGGGGGCTCATTGATATATACAGGAAACAAAACGATATTAAAAAATTGAGAGATGTGTATGAAAGAATACTTGAAATAGACCCGGAAAATCAAGAGGCTAAAGCATTTATCTCAAAAGCGAAGGTAGAGAAAGAAGAGGACCTTTACTCAAGACCACCATCTCTTATAAAATCAGATGCTCTTTCAATGGCGTTAACGAAGCTTGACATATATTTGAAGTTTCCATTTGAAGGCTATAAGGAAAAGGCTGAAGAAATTTTGAGAAAAATAGACATCCTGTCTATTGAGGACGAAATCTATCTTGATAGAATAATGAAAATATGCGAAAGGCTCGGGCATAAGGAGCTCTTCTCTCTTGCCGCATACAGACTTGCTGACCTGTGGGAAAATAAAGGAAATAGAGATATGGCTTTAAAGTTCCTTAACCTTTCCATTTCTGCCTGGCCGGATAACAGACTGGCTCAAGAACTTTTCTCTAAAATTTCCCCAAAAAAGGAAATTCCAGAAGAGGAAATTGTTACAGAGGTGGAAATAGAAGAGGTCCCAAAAGAAAGAGAGGAGATACGAATGGAAAGCGAAGCCCAGAAAATGGAAATAAAGGAAGAAGAATTCAAAGTTACTTCTGTTGAAGAAATAAAAGATGGTGAATACGACCTTGAAAAGGCTCTGATACACTCTGAAGAGTTCTCTTCTGAGCAGAAACCTCCTGAGGAAGTTATAACAGAACCTCCAAAATATGAAGAAGAAGTAAAAATTGAAATTCCTGAATATAAAGAAGAGGAAATAAAGGTAGAGATGCCTGAATACAGGGAGAGCAGAGAAGAAATAAAGATAGAAATGCCTGAATACAGGGAAACCCCTGACGAAGAAATAAAAATTGAAATCCCTGAAGAAGTTGAAGTGCCGAAAGAAGAAAAAGCCCCTGAGAAAGAAATTTCTTTTGAGATAGAGGAAAGAGGAGAGGCTACCGTTATAGATGCGCTTATAAAAGATGCCCAGTTTTTCAAAGAAATAGGAGATATTGATACATTGAAAGAAACATGTAATGAGATATTAAAAATTGACCCCAAAAACCCATTTGCTATTGACCTTCTAAAAGAAATTGAGACGGAGAACAAACCTGTTGAGAGCCTTCAGGAGGTGGTAAAAGAAGTAGAGAAGGAAGAAGACGAGGAAATCCTTAAAGAGGTTCTTGAGGAGTTCAAGAAGAAAGTAAATGAAGTATGCTCACAGGAAGATACTGCAACCCATTATGAACTCGGGCACGCCTATATGGAAATGGGACTATGGGATGAAGCAATAAGGGAGTTTAAAATATCTGCTTCTGACCCGTTAAAAAGAGGCACATCTTATTCCCTTATTACAAGATGTTATGCGAGGAAAGGTGATGTTCAGATGGCACTGGAGTTCGCCTCAAAAGCCCTTTCAGAAAAAATAGACGATGAGGGAAAAGCCATGATTAAAAAGGAACTCGGAGATATGATGAGAAAGAAGGGTGAAATTGCTGAGGCGTTGAATTACTACAAAGAAGCGCTCTCCTTACTTCCAAAGACAGAGGATGATTTTAGAAAAAAGGAAAAGGCAGAAATTGAAAAAATCATATTAGAACTTGAGGGTGAAAAAAGAGAGGAAATAACAGAAGAACCGCTGGCAGAGGTGAAGGACATAACTTCTGCGAGAAGGAAAAAGAAGATTCATTACATGTAAATGAGTTACCTTGAATTTTACAACCTTAAGGAAGAACCCTTTTCAAATACACCTGATTCCCGTTTTTACTACAACAGCCCTCAACATTCAAAGGCGCTCGTTCGCCTTCTTTACGCTGCAGAATCAATGAAAGGACTGGCTGTTCTTTTAGGGGATATAGGAACCGGGAAAACCACCCTTGCAAGGAGGATGTTTGAATCCCTGCCGGAAGAAGAATATGAAGCGGCGCTTTTCGTAATTGTTCATTCAGACATAACTCCTGAATGGCTATTGAAGAAAATTGCTCTCCAGATGGGAGTGAAGGATGTGGAAAAGGATAAAATCTCCATACTTTCTTCCCTCACAGAAAGGCTCTTCAAAATTGCCGAATTGAACAAAAAAGCAGTTGTTCTTATAGATGAGGCTCAGATGCTCTGCAAAAAAGAACTGATGGAAGAACTGAGGGGATTGCTCAATATAGAGTCCGAATCAAAAAAGCTTATCACCTTTATCCTGTTTGGACTTCCTGAACTTGAAGATGTGTTGAAAATGGATGAACCGCTTGCCCACAGAGTCGCCTTGAAGTATCGTCTTGAACCATTTACGGAAGAATCCACAAGAGCTTATATAGAACATAGATTGAAACTCGCCGGCGCTTATAGAAGTTTATTTGAGCCAGAAACATATCCTCTCATTCACAAGTATTCAAGAGGAAATCCAAGAAGGATAAACATAATATGTGATAATTGCCTTTTTGAATCCTTTTTGCTAAAATTAGAAAAAGTCACGAAAAAGGTAGTAGAAATGGTAGCAGATGATTTCGGATTCAGAAAGGAATATGAAGAAAGCCCGAGCATTCCATCTAAAAGAGATGATAAAATTGACATTGAATTAGAACATCTGGTTGATGAAAAACTGAAGGAATGAAGCGGGAGTAGTTCAGCGGTAGAACACGGGCTTCCCAAGCCCGGGGTCGCGGGTTCGAAACCCGTCTCCCGCTTTATTATTTTATTTTCTCGTCCATCTGATTTTTCAAACTTGTAAGAAGGGGTTCATCTAAAAATCTCCCACTTTGAAAAGGCTGAAGGCATAAGGCTGAAGAATAGACTTAAGGCGGAAGTGTAAAGTTTAGATATTTGAACTCCTTAATAAAAAATAATCCCTTCACCCTAAAGCCTATCGCCTATTACTTGTTTGGATTATATGGCTGGATTGCAACCTTTATTTTTTCAAGTGCCTTCTTCTCTATCTGCCTCACCCTTTCCTTTGAAAGGTTAAGTTCATTACCTATCTCCTGAAGGGTCAGGGGGCTATCGCTTAACGCTCTCTTTTCAACGACATATTTTTCTACAGGGTCAAGTGTTTTCTTTGCCTCTTCAATTTTTTTCTTAATTATCTGCGTCTCCTCATACTTCATCACTTCTTCGTCCGGGGTAGGTGAATCATCTTTCAGGAACTCACCAAACTTAACCTTACCATCCTCAAATAGTTCGTAGTCTATTGAAAAGTCCTTATTTGCTATTCTCATCTCCATCTCCAGCACATCTTTCTCATCAACTCCGAACTTCTCAGCGAGTTCTTTCGCTATTTCCTCTCCACCGTGAAGTTCTCTTATATGTGGAAATAGCCTTCTATCCACCAGTCTTGTCCCCATCTTTACTATGCTAAAGTTAGCCATTATGTAATTGTGAATGTAAGCCCTTATCCACCACACAGCGTAGGAAATAAGTTTATATCCCTTGTAGGGGTCATACTTTTTCACAGCCATCATAAGTCCCAATGTTCCCTCTTGAATCAACTCTGAAAGGTCTATTCCGAAGTGTTTATACTCAAGGGCTATCTTTATAACGAATCTAAGATTTGAAAGGACGAGTTTCTTCGCCGCATTTATATCTCCATACTCTTTATATCTTATAGCCAGTTCCCTCTCTTCTTCTCGGCTCAAAACAGGATAATTTTTGATGGCCACAAGGTAATCATTTACTGGACTTTTTTTAACTATGCTCATTTTCTTCCTCCTGTTATATTTAGACTTTTAATATCAAAAAAGGTTTCAACCCTCGCTCATTTTATCTATAAATTCTTTGTTAGACTTTGTCTTTCCCATCTGTTCTATAAGCCATTCCATACAGTCAATAGTATTCATTGGTTGAAGAATCGTTTTTCTCAAAAGCCATATCCTGTTAAGTGTATATTCATCAAGGAGGAGTTCCTCCCTTCTTGTCCCTGACTTATTAATATCTATGGCAGGAAAAACCCTCTTTTCAGCCAGCCTTCTGTCCAGATAAATCTCGCAGTTTCCTGTCCCCTTAAACTCTTCAAATATCACCTCGTCCATTCTGCTTCCTGTATCTATCAGTGCGGTTCCGATTATTGTAAGGCTTCCTCCCTCTTCTATATTTCTTGCGGCTCCAAAGAACCTTTTTGGCTTATGAAGGGCATTTGAATCAACACCTCCGGAAAGAACCTTACCACTTGCCGGAGTTATAGCGTTGTATGCCCTCGCAAGCCTTGTTATGCTGTCAAGAAGAATAACAACATCGTAGCCATGTTCCACCAATCTCTTTGCCTTTTCAAGAACTATCTCAGCCACTACTGTATGCCTTTGAGCCGGCTCATCAAATGTAGAACTTATAACTTCCCCTTTTACATTCCTTTCCATTTCAGTAACTTCTTCAGGACGTTCATCAATTAGGAGAACTATCAGAAAAACCTCAGGATGATTTGCGGTTATTGAATTGGCTATGTTCTGAAGGAGAACCGTTTTTCCTGCTCTTGGAGGAGAAACTATAAGACATCTTTGACCCTTTCCAATTGGAGTAAACAGGTCAACAATTCTCATTGACAGGTTCTTACCATCAACCTCCAGCGCGAATTTTTTATTTGGAAATAGAGGAGTAAGATTTTCAAATAGGGGACGAGCAAAAGCTCTCTCAGGGTCCTGGAAGTTTATTTTCTCTATTTTAGCGAGCGCAAAATACTTCTCCGAACCACTTGGTTGTCTCAACTCTCCATATACAGTATCCCCGACTCTTAAGTTAAATTTTGAAATAAGAGAAGGACCCACATATATGTCATCGGGTCCCTGAAGATAACTTGCCTCGTAGGACCTCAAAAATCCATAAGCCTTCTGATCAGTTCTATAATCTCCTTTTGCGCCGTTAGGATAAATAATGTCAAGAACTCCTTCACCATATATTGGCTGCCCCCTTTCAGCACTTTTAGTAAGAATTGCATATATCAATTCGTGCTTTCTCATGGAGGCTGGGTCTGGAATATCAAGAGAACGAGCAAGTTCAAAAAGGGCAGAAATTTTCAGCTTTTTAAGGTCTTTAAGCATTAATGGCTCTTTCTTCTCTACAACTTTAACTGCTTTTTCAATATCCCCTTCTTCTTTGAGTTTCTCTTCCTGGAGTTTTTCTCTTTCTATTTCCTCTTTTTCTTCTCTTTCCTTTTCTTCCATACCCTCTAAACTATCAAGTGTTTCTAATTTCTCTTCCTCTGTTTTTTTCTTCCTCGGCATTGCCCTGAAAAACAACCAGAGATTTGTTTTTATTATATATTAATAACTAAAAATCCTTTTGTCAAGTTTTTGTTAAATTCTTTTGCTATACAGGTTCTATTTAGGTAGTGTTTTGAATTTTGTGTATGAAATGAAAAGCGGGTAAGTTTCGGTACAAATATCTCTGTTATCTGTTTGACAAATTCTGAATTATGTGATAGAATGATAATATGTTTGGAATAGGAACGCAAGAACTCATTGTTATTTTCCTTGTGGCGTTCATATTTCTTGGCCCCAAGAAACTCCCTGAAATAGCAAAGTCTCTGGGAAAGGCAGTGAGGGATTTCAGAAAGGCGAGTTCGGACTTAAAAGAAGAAATTGAGAAGGAGGTTGAAGATACGAAAGAAGAGGAGACGAATAAGGACCTGAAGGGGTAAAAATAGAGGGAAAATTACGGGATTATAAAATCAAAAAGGGGGTAAACAAATGGAGATAAGGATGTCATATCTTTTTTATTCCTTAATTTCAGAAGTTTAAGCAGGTTCTTAACTCAAGGATAACCCTTACAGGCCAACAGGGGGCGAACTCACATATTTTTACCTTCACCCCGGACTTTCTTATGATATTGAGTAAACTCAAGAGGAATATCTCCAGACTTTAACAATCCTTCTTCTTGGTATAAAATTGTTCTGTGCGTCTTAGTCCTGAAATTTTAACAGGGATGGAGAAACCCTATGGAAGGGAGGTTAATGGAATATTTCTTGAGAAAGAAACTGCTGATTCATTTGAAAAAATGAAGGAAACAGCCTTAAAAGATGGGATTGAAATAATAGCTGTTTCGGGATACAGAAGTTTTGAAAGGCAAAGAGAGATATGGAATAAAAAAGTTGAAGAATTTCTCAAAAAGGCGAATGAAGAGAAAGCGGTAAGGCTTGTTTTAAGGTATTCGGCATTTCCAGGAACCTCAAGGCACGGATGGGGGACTGATATAGACATAACAGGAAAAGAAAAAATTCCTAATCCACTTGAAAACAAAAATTACAGAGAAGGAGGAATATATTATGACATCTACAAATGGCTGAAGAAAAATGCTGGAAAATTCGGGTTTTATCAGGTGTATGTCGTAAATTCGGAATTGAGGGAAATTGAAGAGTGGCACTGGAGTTATGCCCCAAGAGCCCGTGAATTTTTAAAATGCTTCCTTGAAATGGTAAATGCCAGTTTTTTAAAAGGAAGAGATATAAAACTTTCTAATTATGTTCTCAATTCCTTTGAAGAATATATAAAAAACTACATGCTCAAAATTAATTCCTATCTTTATCAGCCGATCCCCTCAACCAGGTAAATCTCACAACCTTTCAATTCCCTATTTTTTCTCAACGCTTCTACAGAAGATACTGCTTTGTCCCTATCCAGAAACATAGAAAAAATACACGAGCCACTTCCTGATACACTGCAGATTATCGGGTTTCCTTCCTGGTAGAGAATTTTTTTTAAATTTTCAAGTTCCGGTCTCAATTTCATCGCCGGCTTTTCAAGGTCATTTAGATAGCCAGTTTCAGGAGAACGGTCAAATTCTTCATAAACATCTTTGCTTGAAAGACCGAAGGGAGGCTTGAGGATGATATACCATCTTTTGAATTCCATCTTCACAGGAAAAACCCTCTCTCCCCTCCCTGAAATGATGCACGGACCTTCTACTATAAAAAGAGGAACATCGGAGCCTATTTCTGCAGATAAGTCCATAAGTTCCTTGTCATTCAATTTTTTCTCCGACATTGAATTAAGAATCTTCAATATGCACGCTGCGTCACTTGAACCTCCCCCAAGACCAGCAGAAATTGGTATTTTCTTGCTCACTGTTACGCAGAAGTTTTTTTTAATCCCTGTCTTTTTCTTAAATGTGCGAAGAGCTCTTGTCACCGTGTTATCTTCTCCATAAACCGCTGGAATTATAACCAGGTCCTCTGAAGATTCCTCCACGCTTATTATGTCGTAAAGAGAGATTTTGTCAACAAGAGAGAATATCTCATGATATCCGTCTTCCCTTTTTCCTACAACCCTTAAAAATAGGTTTACTTTTGCAGGGGTCTTTTTTGCTATAAAATTCAGGTCTATTTTTCTCCCTTATTTCTGAATTTTTTAAGTTCTTCTTTTATAAGCCTTTCCGCAAGGTCAGGGACAATTTCCCAAACCACCTTCTCCACCACTTCCCTTATAATGTTTCTTGCCTCCTTTTCTATAAATTCTGGAGAAAGTCTATGTTCCTCTTGTGCAGGAAGCTCTGTGGATGGTAAGGGTTCTTCTACCTTTTCTTCTCTGGAAATTTCCTCAAACTCAATTGGAGTCTTCTCAGCCACTTCTTCTGTTTCAATCTCTTCAACCGGTTTTTCTGTCTCAATCTCTTCAGGCTCTTCAACAAGTTCCTCTTCGGTTTCTATCTCCTCAACTTGTGTTTCCTCAATTTCTTCCGGAATTTCCTCAATTGCCTCTTCAGGGGGAAGTTCTTCTATAACTTCTTCCGCCATCTCTGCTTCCTCTGGCATTTCTTCAGTAACAACTGCTTCTTCACCTTCCTCAGAAATTTCCTCTGCCTCGTATATTTCTTCTATCTCTGAAGACCCCTCTTCCTCAGGCTGGATAGAAATTTCTTCGGTTTCCATCTCTCCCTCTGATGTAATCACCTCTTCTTCCGGAGATACTTCCTCGGGTTCATACATGCTCTCTTCAGGTTCTTCTGTTACAAGTTCATAAACTCCTTCTGGTTCCATTGATTCCTCAATGGTTTCAAAACTTTCTTCTGATATTTCTTCTGCCCCTTCATCAGTTCCCTCCTCAATTTCCATCTCAACCATTTCCTCTTCCTTCCTTCGTTCCATTGCTTCTTTCACCTTTGAAAGTAAAGTGGCAGTATCAAAAGGTTTTGTGATGTGCCCATCATAACCAGCTTCCCTTGCAAGATTTTCATCAAATGTCTCAAAGGCGCCTACAAGGAGAAGAACAGGTATATGTTTTGTCTTGCTATCCGATTTAATTGCTTTACATACCTCATAACCGTTTTTTCCTGGCATAAGAACATCTGCAAGAACAAGGTCGGGCATCAATTCTTTTGTCTTTTGTATAGCATCTATTCCATTATCAACGAGGCTTAGTTCCACATCCTGATTTGTAAACGCCATTCTCATTACTCTCTGGATTGTTATGCTGTCATCTGCCACAAGTATCTTTTTTGCCATATTTTTCTCCTTAAATTTTTTATATCTTACAACATTTTATAAAAAAAGTCAAAAACTTTAAGAAATAAATGGTAATTAACCACATCTCTTGATTTTATTTATAGAAAATGATATTCATTATCATCATGAGCATAGCAGATATGAAAACCGGTAAAAGGGCTAAAGTAAAGGATTTCATAGGAGGATGGGGTTTGAGAAGAAAGGTGATGGCACTGGGTATTGACCCTGGAGATGAGATAATGGTAATTGTAGGAATGGAAGAAGGGGGTCCATTTATAATTGAAAACATAACTAAGGGAACAAAAATTGCCATGGGGAGGGGTATTGCAAGGAAAATAATTGTAGAAGAGATTGAATGAAGGAAGAAAGGACAATAAAAATAGCCCTCGCGGGACAACCCAACTGCGGAAAATCAACCATTTTCAATGCGGTTGCGGGTTATAAAGCCATTGTAAGCAATTTTCCAGGAACAACCGTTGAATATACAAAAACAAAAATAAAGTTTGGGGACAGGACTATTGAGCTCATTGACCTTCCTGGGACCTATTCCCTCTCTACCATGGATGAAGCAGAGCTCTCTGCGGTTAAATTCCTGCTTGAGGAAGATTTTGATGTGGTAATAAATGTTATGGACGCATCGGTTATGTCAAGGAGCCTTGAACTAACCCTTGAACTCATTGAATACGATATTCCAATGGTGATATGCCTCAACATGATAGACGAGGCTGAAAAAAAGGGAATAGTAATTGATGAAAAAAAGCTTGAGGAGAAATTTGGAATACCTGTAGTAAAGGCGATTGCTATAAAGGGGAAAGGGATAAGGGAACTTTTTCACACCGCAATAGAAGTGGCAGAAACTAAGAGAAAGCCCCTTTCTTTTAAGTATGATGAGGGAATAGAAAGAGAAATTGAAAGGTGTATGGAGAAATTTTCAATCAAAGATAAAAAAGGGAGGCTCTTTGCAATCAAAATCCTTGAAGGAGATAGCTTCTTCAAAAGTATGATAAGGGGAGCAGAGGAAATTGAAGAAGGTAAATGGGCTGAAGCCATTGTGAAGGAAAGGCATGCGCTGGCGATGAAGACCTTTGAGGAGGTGGCGAGGATTTTTAAGGGAAAGAGGAGCACTCTTGAAAACAGAATAGACGCATTTCTCCTTACTGGATGGAGGGGATATCTGTTTTCCATCTCCTTTTTCTTCCTTGTCCTTTTTTTAATCTTCTCACTGGGGGGATGGATTGAAGAAATTGCCCTTTTTCCTCTTGATAAAATTCTTGAAGTTCTTTCAAAATATCAGGGTCCATCTTATCGTCTTGTAGAGGGATTGGTTCAGGGAATAGCAGGAGGAATAGCAGTTGTTCTACCATATCTCTTGCCCCTTCTTTTTGTTCTGTCTCTCACAGAGGATATAGGAATTCTGCCGAGGATAGCCTTCGCATTTGACAGCATAATGCACAGAATTGGACTTCATGGAAAATCGGTAATTCCTTTTGTGATAGGATACGGCTGCACCGTCCCTGCTCTGATGAGCACAAAAATTCTTGAAACCGAATCGGAGAGAAAAAAGGTAGCACTTCTAACAGGATTAATTCCCTGCTCCGCGAGAACAACCGTAATTCTCGCAATGATTGGATTCTACGCTGGATTTTATGCGGTGGTTATTTATTATCTTTTCAACCTTTTCATAGTTGCAATTTCGGGAAGGATTATTGCTCAATTTACCGCACCTGCGCCCGGATTGATAATAGAAATACCTCCCTACAGAATTCCTTATCTAAATATGGTGTTCAAAAAGGTGTGGTTCAGAGCAAAGGATTTTATATTCCGGGCGTGGCCTGTCCTCATTACAGGAAGCATATTCTTTTCCCTTTTAAAGGTTTTCAATTTAGAAGATGGCATAAACTCTTTTCTTAAACCATTTACAGAAGGGGTTCTCGGTCTTCCCTCTGTTGTTGGTATAATTCTCATTTTTGGAATTTTAAGGAAAGAACTTTCAATGATTATGCTTATGGCTGCTCTCGGAACTACAGATGTATCTTCTTCCATGTCCATGGGCGAGATAATCAGATTTACCATCTTCATAACATTCTATATTCCATGCCTTGCCACAATAATATACACATGGAGAAATTTCGGAGGAAGGTTCACAATACTTGCAGCTTTCTTCAATACTTTCATCGCTACCCTTTTGACCTTTTTATCAAAATTTCTGTTTTAAAAGTGATTACTTAACCCTTCTTTTCAAGATATATCTTTCTGGATAGACTGGAATGTAAAAATAAAATCCACCATAAAAAAACCAGTCATCCCACCATAAGGGATAGGGATACCTCTCAATGATGAAGACTGTTGCTGGATACGGATAAGAAGGAGGCTCTGGAAACTTATATGAATAATATCCACCAGTAGAGGCACAACCGAGGAACAGGAAAAGGATGAAGCTAAAAATCCATTTTTTCAGAGCCATCTCTTTATCCCTAACTTAAAGTAGTTTGAATCAATTGCGGAGATATCAATATAAAAGGCTGTCTTTTGAGATTTTTCAAGAAACAGGTCCAGGGAGAAAAAAATTCCTATCTTGTTTGATGCCCTCATTTTGTATTCCCCTTCACCGTTGCTTTTTAGACTGTCTGTTCCTAAAAGCTCAGAACCCTTTATACCGCCTTTTATATGCCAGAAATCAAAAGGTCTTTCTAGTCCCAATTTCAATTCAAGCTCCTGCCAGTCAATCACCTCTTTCACCCATCCTATATCCATAAGACGAACCCTGTCTCTTGATAAAAACCTCTGATAACTTCCCTCAAAGAAAGCCCCTATAAAAGAAGGAGGATTGGGAAGAAGAAAATTAAATGTCAAACCTCCACCGTATAGAAGCTCATAACTCCCGTTAAAATCCGTGAGGTAGTCATAAGTCATATCATCTATACCGAATGATATATTCCCTACCCCAAGTATTCCAAATACCTCTAAAAATTTAAGCGGTTTCCCAGCAGCCTTAAAAACAGCCCTCGTTGAATACATCCTGCCGGAAATTTTTTCCCCTCCATACTCCTCATCAACTTCCCTCTCGCCATAATAAAAACTCACATCAATGAGAAAATATCCCTTCTTTATTTTTTCCACCCCTTCATTTTCAGAAAGGGTAAACAAAAGGAGTAAGAGAAGAACTTTCATCAGTAATAAAATTTGTGAACTATCTTTCCTTCCTCAACCTTCAAACAAACCCTTCCCTTTTTCTTCTGACCGAATAGCCCGAATGCAGCTTCTTCTATATACTTTGAAAGAGCAGAATTCAGCCCCCTTGCCCCTGTCTGTTTTTTCAAACTCTCTTCAACTATCATATCAAGAACCTCATCGTCAACCTCCAGTTCAAATCCCTCAAGGGAGAACTCTTTTTTATATTTATCCACTACATTTGAAATGAGTATATCTTTCAGCACATCCTTTGAAAGTGGCTCAAGGGCTATTATCCTGCTAAACCTTCCGATGAGTTCAGGCAGAAATCCATATATGCTGAAGTTCTCAGTATCTTCCACCATGCTTTCCTGAATGTAAACAGCAATTTTCTCCTTCCCATCCCCCCTGATTTCCTTTTCAAAACCTATCCCGGATACCTGTGAAATGGCTGCTGATTTGAAACCGGAGAAAGCGCCACAGCATATAAAGGCTATATCCTCTGTAGAAATGGTTATTCTCTCACTATAACAGGTGTTATTGAAATCAAGGGGAACATGAACTTCGCTTCCCTCAAAAAGTTTTAGAAGTTCCCTCTGAACCCCTAAACCGCTCACATCCTTTGTAGTTCCAGCCCCATCAAATCTTGCTGTATTTCTCGTGGTTGCCAGTTTATCAAATTCGTCTATACAAACCACTCCGAAAGCTGCCCAGTGCGGGTTGAAATCGCTCACATAAAGGAGTCTCGTAAGAATTGTCTTTACATCATCTCCAACATATCCGGTTTCGGAAAATCCGGTTATGTCAATTATTACTGTTGGAAGTTTCAGAATCTCCCTGAAAAGGAGCTCAACCAGGAATGTCTTTCCGCAGCCTGTGGGACCCATGAGCAAAAAGTTTGAATGGGGAGGAAGTTCCATCCTTGAATATCCGTAGAGGTGAATCATCTTCAGTCTTCTCACATGTCTGTAGGCAAGAAGGCATACTGCCTTTCTCGCCTTTTCCTGCCCCCTGTAACCGAGCTCTTCAAGCTTCTTAAATGCAATTTGAGGTGGTATAACAGGAACATCTTTTAGACGATTTAAGGCTGCTGCGAGGTATTTTGACCTGTCTATTTTTATTAATGGCATGTTTATATTTTACCCAAAATCCCTCTCCTTGTCAAATTTACGCATTGCCTTTTTCTTTTGAGTGAAACTGTTTTTACTTCTTCTTTATCTTCTCAATGATTTCAAGGGCTTTAATTCTGTCCCATGTGAACCAGTCTGCATAGTAGGTTGGATTTGTAATTGAAAGAGCCATCTCTGCGGTTTTTAATGCCTCTTCATCCCTTTTCTGTTTGTAGAGGTTAACTGCAAGGTCGTAATAGGAAAGGGTGTAGTTTGGGTCAGCTTCTATTGCCCTTCTCAAAATTTCCTCCGATTTCTTAAGGTCTCCACCGAGAAAGGATGGGAGTTCGCAGTAGAATGCGCCGAGACCATCAAGAATCATCGCATCATCGGGTTTTAATTCGTATGCCCTCTTTATATGCTTTTTGAGAGTTGAAAGGGTCGCAAGACTGTAAAGAGTTCCTTTTAACTGCTGAATTCTCGCGAGGTTCGCAAAGAACCAGAAATGACCCATTGCATATTTTTCATCAACTTTTATAGCCCTTTCAGCCCACTTCATTCCCTCTTCATAGATTCTTTCCCTTTCCTTTTCATCCTCTGGAACAAGGTCTGCATAAGTGAGAAGTGCCCTTGATATCATAATCATTGGATACGGGTCTTTCGGATTCTTCTCAATTGCCTTTTTATAAATTTCAACGCTCTTTATCAGCCTTGACAGGTCTTCATGATAGGAAAAGAAAATTTTATCAGCCTCTTTTATTATCTCATTGTATTCATCGGCAAAAAGGGTGATGGTGAAAAGAAAAATTGTTAAAAAGCAAATCCTCCTCACAGTTTGAATCCTATGCATATATCTCCCTTAAATCCCTCAGCAGAATACCTTCCATTTGCTGGAGGTTTGAGTTCCGAATTCTTTACATCCCTTCCAAAGGGAATGTAGAAGTTAACGCTTCCGCTCACGAATATGTTTCTTGAAACCTCAAAAAGTGCTCCCGCAAGTATCTCAATTTTATCAAACTCCAGGTTCATAACCGAAAGGTGGGTATCTGGGATTCCGCTCTGGTCGTATCCCGCTCCGAGAAGAAAAATCCATCTTCTCAAAGGTTTATATCTTGCATCAATTTTAAAAGATATGGCGTCTTCAAAATTTGTCTGATAATCCATCTTTTCTATAAACCCAACATTCGCCTCTTTTCCTGTTACTCTATCCCTTCCATTCTTTATCCTTATTTTCATTATTTCGTAATAACTCCAGTCAAACCACTGAAATGTGATATTGAATTCAAACCTATTTGTCGGTTTCACCTTTGCACCAAAACTCAAAAACATGGGATAATCTATTTCCACATCAGCATCTCCTGTTATATCGCTGGAATTGAAAATGAGGTCAAAGAGATCTTTAGATTCCTCTGTTGCGTAAAATCGGTACTTTCCGCTGTGAACCACATCCATGGGACTCGTCCAGGAGACTCCTATGTCAAGGGATCGTGCTGGTCTTAAGAAAAGTCCAGCAGAGTATCCCAGTGCAATTCCGCTCATGTCCTTAAATTCATATTTTGCTTCGTTTGATGGTATCTCCTCTCCATTTTCATCAATAAGAGCACTTCCATTTGCATAAAAGCTTCCAAATCCTATGTTCAGAGCAAAGCCTATGGACAAAAAATCGGTTATCTTTAGAGAAATAGAGGGCGAAAGGTTCATAAGGTAATTTCCACCATCAACCCCCTGAAACTTCTGCGGACCATCTTCAGGATAATGAGCTTCTGCTCCAAAGGGAACATAAAAGGCAATTCCTCCTGATAATGTTTTTATAAATTTTTTCATTCTCATGGTATAGGTGGCACCGACAAGGGGCAAAAAATCAGTCCCTTCATACCTGACCCTTTCATAGGAATCTCCGCTCCTCTTATACCTTGCCCTGAAATAAAAGGGAGAAATGTCAAGAAATGCATTTATTCCCTCCGAAAATGAGATTGCAGATGGATTCCAGTATATGGCTGAGGGATTCGGATCAACCGGAGAGGAAAAATTACCGCCTGTATCCGGAAGGGTATAGCCGTTGGCCATAACTTTTAATGGAAGAAAAATTATCAAAAGAAAAATTGCCTTCTTCATCTTATTTCCTCCATCACATTCTTCAATGGAATTCTCGGAGGGGTTTCGGGCTCTTCTGCAGGATAACCAACAGGAATGATTGCTACAGGTCTCAAATATGATGGCAAGGAAAGGGCATCCGCAACCTTTCTTTCGTCAAAAGCACCAACCCAGCATGTGCCAAGCCCTTTTGAAACTGCATAAAGCATCATGTTCTCAATTGCTGCTGCTGTTGACTGGAGACAGTAAAGCGTCCTTCCCCTTTCTCCGTAGGGTGATGTCCTTTTTAAATCTGCACACACAACAATGCATACCGGAGCTTCCGCGATAAATTCTTGCCTCAAAGCATAAAGGGCAATTTTTTCTTTCAATTCCTTATTCCTTATCACATAAAACCTCCAGGGCTGAAGGTTTCCCTCTGATGGAGCGAGTATCGCACACTCAAGCATTTCCTTTACAATTTCCTCATCAACATCTTTTCTCAAGAATCTCCTTATGCTCCTCCTCTTTTTTATTGCAGAGAGGACATCCATGAATTTATTATTTCACACAGAATTTCCGATTTCAACTCCTGTAATAAGAGGCGAAGAATTTTAAATAAAAATCTTTTGTGATAAAATGATACGAAGATGAAGCTGAAGAGGGCTATAAGAGAGTATATTTCATATCTTCAGATTGAAAGGGGAGTTTCGGAAAACACCGTTTCTTCTTATACAAATGACCTTTTATTATTTGAAAAATTTTTGAATGAGAAATTCAACATAGAACTTGAAAATCTTGAAAAAATGCACATAAGGGCTTTTGTATCAGAACTCCATAAAATAGGCTATTCTCCATCTTCAATAATGAGGATTTTTTCTGCTGTAAGGGGATTTTTCAAATACCTCCTGAGAGAAGAAATAATAAAGAAAGACCCAGTGAAAGGAGTTCTTCTCCCAAGGGTTCAGAAAAACCTTCCAAAGCCACTCACTTTTGAAGAGGTTGAAAAGCTCCTTTCAGCACCAGACACCTCAACTCCTCTTGGATTAAGGGATTCTGCGATGCTTGAGATGATGTATGCAGCCGGATTGAGGGTCAGCGAACTAATCTCTTTGAAAACAGAAAACCTCAACCTCGCATACGGATATGTCAGAATAAGGGGAAAGGGCAGAAAGGAAAGGCTGGTGCCAATCGGAGAGGTTGCTATTGAAAGGGTCAGAGAATACATAGAAAATGCTCGTGGAATACTACTCGGAAAGAAAAAAGAAAGCGAGTATCTATTTTTAAACAGGAGGGGGAACAGGATGACGAGACAGAGGTTCTGGGAGATTATAAAGGAATACGCAAAGAAATGCGGAATTCCATTAGAGAAAATAAGCCCCCATGTGATAAGGCATTCTTTCGCTACCCATCTCCTTGAGAGAGGCGCAGATATCGTCTCTGTCCAGAATCTGCTCGGTCATTCCTCACTCACAACGACCCAGATATACACCCTTGTAAATAAAGAGAGGCTAAAAAAGGTCTATGAAGAATACCATCCGCGGGCAAAATGAATTTTTGATATTCTCTGCCGCTGAAACAGTATCATCTGCTGTTCAAAAGATGGGAAGATACGGAATTGAAACTGCTACTATTAAGGGTTCCCATGAAAGGTTTCTTATTAAAAAATTTCTTGAGATTGCATCAAAAATGGGGCTCGGCTCAAATCCTGTGTGGCAGTTCACATTCGGCAGAATTTCGTATAAGAAAAGAGAAAAAAGGGATAAAGGATTTTTGAAGAAAATTTCAGATTACTTCCCGGAGTTTAAGAAGATTTTGCCATTTCTTCTGGATTCAAAAGAAAGGGTTTTTCTGGTAGGAGGGAGTGTAAGAGATATAATTCTTTCCATTCCTCCTAAGGAAATTGATGTAATGATTGAAGGTGATGCTCTGAAATTTGCAAAAGAAATGGCGAAAATAACGGGCGGAAATATAAAAAATACCCATCCAACTTTTGGAACAGCAACCATTGAGGTTCAGGGTATAAGGATGGACCTCGCAAGAGCGAGAAAGGATTTCTATCCATCTCCCTGCTCTGACCCGGTAATAAAATGGGCAAAGGCAGAGGAAGACCCCATCAGGAGAGACTTTACTGTGAACGCACTAATTTTTGACCTGAAAAATGCCCTCCTTATAGATGTAACGAATGGGCTTGAGGATATAGAGAAAAAACTCATTACTCCCATTACTCCCATATCCTTTTATGAGGACCCCACGAGGCTTCAGAGAGGAATAAGGCTTGCAGTGAGACTGGGTTTTGAGTTATCCGAAGATTTTCTCGTTCAGGTAGAAGGTGTGAAAAAAAATTTGTTTATGGAAAAACTTCCGAGAGAAAGGCTCTTTGCTGAGGACAAGCTCATCCTTGAAGAGGAAAAGCCATCCCTTATCATAAAAGAATGTATAAAACTTGGCGTCTTTCCAAACATTTTCCCATTCATCCCGCCACCCTCTCAAAAAGCGATGGAAGAAATGGACAGAGCCATTTCCTACAAAGGTGTGGTTGAGAAACTGTGGTATCTCCGCCTTCTTATATGGTTTAAGGAAGTTCCATTGGAAAAAAGGGAAAAGTTTGTAAAAAGGTTCATCCCTGCAAAAACCCTCTCATCTTCCCTGATATCGCTTGAAAATCTGAAAACCAGCCATCCATTGGGTCCGGAGGAGGAACTCTTCCTTGAAAAGTTTCAATAAAATCAGGGTTTCAGTTCTTCTGACATTCTTAACATCTTTGACCCTTCCCTCGTTCC
>Ga0078972_1009800_pt1 | contig 18536 bp, 18 predicted proteins | sample YelNatPaOPGAMG01_FD_67568 | JGI IMG/M metagenome (GOLD analysis project Ga0078972, IMG submission 67568) | Hot spring thermophilic microbial communities from Obsidian Pool, Yellowstone National Park, USA - OP-RAMG-01 (SPADES assembly) (version 2) | ecosystem: Environmental > Aquatic > Thermal... | reverse complement strand
AATCGCAGAAGAAATATGCAAGATGGCGCAGGAGAAAGGCGTAAAGTCGAAGTTCATGATTCTAGAGGGCGACCCGGTCTCGATCCTGCTCCGCGAAGCCGAAAAATATGGAGGCATACTCATAATTGGATATCGTGGCAAACGCTTCAGAGAAACCGGGATGGGAAGTGTTGCCAAAGCACTCATAGATAAGTCCAAGATACCAGTCGTCATCGTGCCGCCCCCACAGGAGTAATTAATAAACAAAGATTTAGCCATACTGTTAATGATTTGGTCCATTTATGATTATTGTTGGAGGTGAGCTCACAGGCAACATAATGCATGACAGTAAGATCCGTATTAAATGACATATATTGTTATGAGACCTATTATGTCTCCAAGCCAGTGGCTTATCATAATTGGTATGAGCCTTTTTGTCTTGACGTAGGCGTATCCGCATGCGAGCCCGATTATTATTGAGAATGGTGCTATTATTGATATGCCATGCCAGAGGCCGAATAATATTGCCTGTAGCATTATGGCCGCCCAGATTCGGCCATGTAACAGGCGCTCGAATCTTGTCTGCAGATATCCTCTCCAGACAAGCTCTTCACAGACCCCTGCTGTTAGTGGTGTGATTGCTAAGCTATAGATAGTTATGGCTGGTGGTAAGCTCCTGAATCCAATTAATGTCTTCTCCCATGCTCCCGGACCATAAACTAAGTCTATTACGCGCGGCTCGATTATCTGGAAAAGCAAGATTGAGAGGCCTAATAGCACTGTTATCATGAAAATTGTGAACCATGGCCTATCCCTAACGGGCCCCAATATGCCTCTAATACTCTCCTTTTCCATCCTAAAGAAGCTGAGAGCCATTCCGACAAGGATGATGTGATATATGGGCCAGAGGATAAAACCATGCATATAGATGTAGTATACTGGGTCCTCGAGAAATCTCGGCAGAGATATAACTGAGATAACAATCACGGGTGTGATCAGGTAATTAAGTATCAGAGGTAAAATGCTAAGGATCAAGACATGATTACGGATCACGATAGATAACTTCTGCAACTTTTATTTATGTATCAATGTCCCAGATAAAATGCTTTTAACTTCTCCAGAGACAGTATTAACCATTTCCATCTAATGACTTATCTAGGCATTCACCATGAAACATTCCAGTCTAAGAGAAAAAACGGAAACCTCAACTCTCTCTTTGAGATCCAAAATGTGGAGCAAATTGTAGAGAGATTTATCTTACTGAGGAGCCCTTGGTAAATAGCCTACTGAATCAGAAATTATTGTTGTGATTCCTAATAGATGAATATACCATGCCTGCTCTTTATTATAACCTCGTTTGCCGGGTTTCCCACGGAGTCTATTTTCCCGATAACTAGTGCCATTATCTTATATTTTTCTGCTATCTGAATTATTTCATCCTCATAATCCTTCTCGACTATAATCTCAAACCCTATTCCCATGTTAAATGTCTCATACATCTCCCTCCACGAGATTTTACCCTCCCTCTGGATTAGCCCAAATATTGGACTTGGCTCCGGGAGATTATCCTTTACATATCTTACTCCTCTTCCAATTCTCTTTATCTTCGCCAGCCCTCCGCCGGTGTTATGGCACATGGCCTTGATTTCTTCTGGATTCTTCATGAGTATCTCGGCTATGATTGGTGCGTAGATTCTAGTTGGTGATAGGAGCGCTTCTGCAAGGCTCATATCTAGCTCATCCATAAAGCTGTCGAGCGTAAATCTTCCGCTATACTTCTCCGCGATCTCTGGCTCCCCGATCTCCGGGTAACGTTGATAGTATTCCCGCTTTAAGAGGACATGTCTCGCAAGACTTATCCCGTTGCACATTATTCCACTATTCTCCCTATTCTCGTAAACTGCTCTTCCATCACTCCTAAGGCCGATTATCAAGTCACCAGCCCTAATTCTATTAAGCTTCGGGGATTTTTCTATGTCGAGAATACCAAAGAGAGCGCCGACAACGTCAAGTGTTCTCACTTGATCAGGTAGATCTGCTGTCTCCCCTCCTGCGAAGGTTGGCGTGATCTTGAAGTCCTTTTGATAGTTTGAGAGCAGCTCGAGTGTTTTCTTAAAACCCTTGGCAAGTTCGGCAATTACCTCATCCTTCGGGATCCGGAAAGGGTTTATCGCAATATAGTCCGCGAAAAGGATTGGCTGGGCCGCGACAGCGATCACGTCATTTATGTTCATTGCTAAGACATCTTGTGAAAGGCCTTCAAACCAGCTACTTCCTCCAAGCTCCCGATAACATAGGTATGAGATTATTGGTTTGCTTCCGGCCCCATCCAAGTGCAGTATTAAGCCCCTATCCATCCTTTCATCATCTCGGCATACTGGCGTGAATGCTCCTGGGAGTATGTTTGGTATGAGGCGCTTAAATAGCTCGACACCCTTCTTCCTCGAATCAACCCCAAGCCGCAGATACTTTGAGTCGTCACTCATGCAAAGCCTTTGATCCATCCCAGAGATAAATATTAATCCGAATAAATTCATTGAAGACTCATGCCATTAGTCTCACTTATAATTGGAAGCGAGAATGACCGGCCTATCGGGGATAGAATCAGGGATCTATTGAAGAGCTTTGGCGTCGAGGTTGAATATGTAGTGATCTCCGCTCATAGGGCTCCAGAGGAGCTCCGGAGATATGTTAAGGAGAGCCGGGCTGAGGTCTTCATCGCGGTCGCAGGGCTCTCTGCAGCCCTCCCGGGAGCGATAGCTTCCATGACTATAAAGCCCGTCATAGGGGTCCCAAGAGATGTTAAGCTGATGGGCTTAGACTCGCTCTTCTCGATCGTTCAGATGCCTCCAGGCGTGCCCGTAGCATGCGTCGGCCTCGATAATGCTACAAATGCCGCCCTCCTAGCACTAGAAATCCTAGCATTAAAATATCCCGAGCTCGAGAAGAAACTCGAGGAATATCGAGAGAATATGAGAAGAGAGGTCACAAAAAAGCTTGAATAAAAAGCTACTTGATATTCTCCCTAATATAATCAACCATCTCCCTGAATATCGGGAATCCATCAGCATATCCGTCGCTAATTTTTTCTGGGAGCTGCCAAGAGTATATCGCCCTCTCGGGGTGTGGCATAAGCCCCATAACATTTCCACGCTCGTTACATATGGCGGCTATATCCATCATTGAACCATTTGGGTTATAGGGATACTCCCCCATCGCAAGGCTTCCATCAGGCTTCACATAGACGAAGACTATCTGATCATTCTCTATTATTCTTTTAACAATGTCTGCTGCCGCCATGAATCTTCCCTCCGCGTGGGCCACCGGCATCCTGAGGACTCTATTCTCAAGACTCCTCGTGAAAATACACTTATTCCTATTCACGTGTTTTAGATAAACCCATCTCGCCTCGAACCTCGCTAATGTATTCGGCACTAGAGCCGCCACCGGTTCATCTCCATAGCTTAATCCCGGAAGTAATCCAAGCTCAACCAAGACTTGAAAGCCGTTACATATTCCGAGAACCGGCCTCGTATCCTCGGCAAACTCCTTAAATTTATCCCAGAGCTTTGATTTTATCTTTGCTGACAATATTGCGCCCGCCCTAACCCTATCCCCATACGAGAAGCCCCCAGGAATCACGAGTCCATCATAATCAAGAAGATCGATAGTGCCTTCGATAAGCTTTTTCACGTGGATTATCTCGGCGGCCGCGCCAGCCTCTCTAACAGCCCGCGCGGTCTCCTTATCACAGTTCGTGCCCGGAGCTCTTAATACTAGCACTCTAATCATAGCCTCAAGATCCCCTTCCACGCCCTCCTCAGCTCGGAGTTCTCGAGATCAATAATCGCTTCACTATTCAAGCCGTGAATGACGAGTCTTGAGCCCCGGCTAACATAGCCTATCCTCGAGAACGATATACCGAGCATATTTGCAAGCTTAACAAACTCATCTTCAAATTGCTTCTTAACTTCAACGAGCATTCTACCATTGCTCTCGGAGAATAATAAATAATCATTCCTTGAGATGCCTTCATGCAGGGCATTCTCAAGCCATATCTCCATGCCACGGTTGCTGGATAACGTCATCTCGGCGAGGGCTACACCTAATCCCCCCTCTGAGATATCATGGCAGGCGGCGACATAACCGCGGTCTATCGCCTCGGTTATAAAACCGAAGATCTTTTTCGATTCCTCTGGATAAACCCTTGGAACGCTATTTCCTACATAGCCTTTCAGCCTGAGGTATTCTGAGCCTCCAAGCTCTTTCCTCGTAACTCCCAAGAGGTATATCGGGTCTCCGGGATCCTTTAAGTCAATGGTAACTGCTCTTCGCACATCAGGGATTATGCCTATCCCGGTTATTAGGAGTGTTGGAAGTATTGGCCCTAGGGGGGACTCGTTATAGAGGCTATCTTTCCCTGAGATAAATGGCGTCTCAAAGGCTTTCGCGAAGTCATAGCACGCTTTAACCGCCCTGTAGAGCGCCCCGAGCCTATCCGGCTTCTCGGGATTGCCCCAAGTAAAGTTGTCCAAGATCGCGATACGCCTGCCGCCAACCGCGACATTATTCCTAATGGCCTCCTCTATGCTGGAGCCTGCCATCCAGTATGGGTCTATTAGGCTATATCTGGGTTTAAGGCCGACAGATATCACAACGCCCATCCAGCTATCATCTAGGGGCTTGATCACGACCGCGTCATTCGGCCCAGCGTGATCCCCTTGAAGCGGCTTAACACATGTGTTCCCCTGAACCTCATGATCATAAGTCCTTATGACGCACTCCTTACTCGCGATATTTGGTGAGGAGAGGAGCTTCAGTAACTCTGCCGCGAGATCCTCAGGCTTAGGAAGCTCCGGCTCAGCATACTTAGGCGGCGTCCACATAGCTCTTCCAACAAACCTCGGAGGATGTGTTAAGAAATTTACTTCTATCTCAGCTATCTGAGCCCCCGAGTAATATATCCTGAGGAGCTTATCATTTGTGAATTCTCCGATGATGGATGCCTCGAGCTCCTCAGACTCGATTATCTTCATAATCTTGTCAACGTTTTCTGCTGGGGCTGCAATGAGCATGCGCTCTTGAGATTCTGAAACCCATATCTCCCACGGAGCAATATTTGGCTCTCTTAAATGGAGCTTATCAAGCTGGATCTCCAAGCCGCATCCAGCCCTATCAGCCATCTCCACAGCTCCAACCGCGAGTCCTCCTCCGCCGAGATCACTTACCCCGGATCCTAAGCTTTTATCCCTTATCTCGAGAATCACCCTTCTCAATTTCTCTTCCTCGATCGGTTCAGGTATCTGGACCGCTGGTCTTGAGGTCTCCTCCGATTTCTCATGAAGCTCTGCAGAGGCGAAGGTCGCGCCATGAATTCCATCCCTCCCAGTCTTATTGCCTATAACGATCAGCTTATCACCTGGCTTAACTCTGAAGACATACTTATCTTTTGGAACCACCCCCACGCAGCCGGCATAGACTATAATGTTCCCAACATAGCCCTCATCGAAGTATATTGCCCCCGCGACCGTCGGTATCCCCATGTTATTCCCGTAATAGCCTATCCCCGCAACAACCCCTCTAAAGAGATAACGGGGATGTTTGACCCCCTTCGGAAGCTTTTCATATGGATAATCGAGCGGGCCGAAGCATAGAACATCAATGCAGGCTATCGGTTCACCCCATACGCCCAGAATATCCCTTATCACGCCACCTATGCCTGTTGCAGCCCCTCCAAACGGATCTATCGCTGATGGATGGTTATGTGTCTCAACTTTAGCAGCCACACCATAGCCCCTATCGAAGTCAACTATACCCGCGTTATCAGCTAGGAAGGATATTATCCAAGGCGGGTTTATCTCCTCGGTCGCCCTCGCGATAAAGTTCTTGAGCATATTATCCGCAAGAACATTTCCATCTTCGTCGACGATCATCCCCTTGAAGACCTTATGTCTGCAATGCTCCGACCAAAGGGCTCCAAAGGATTGAAGTTCGATATCCGTTGGATTCCTCCCCTTTCTCCTGAAATATTCCTTGATGTTCTTCATCTCAGTAAGGTTGAGGCTCAGTCCCATTTCTTCGCTAATCTCAAGAAGCATCTTATCGTTGGCGCCCAGTAGATTCACTTCATAGATCTCGAATGGAAACGGCAGTTTCCGATACTTCATCTTTGCTCGACCCTGAAGAGATATTTGTCCTTGACCGGGTTCACGAGGAGCCTCCTGCACATCTCTTCTACGAGCTTCTCAGCTTCCTCCTTGGAAGCGGCCTCCATTGTTATCCGGTAGACCTTCCCGACGCGAGTATCCTTGACGGGATACCCCATATCCCTGAGAGCCTCAGTAACGCTATTACCCTCTGCATCGACTATGCCGTCCTTCAGCCAAACTTCTACCACCACCTCGTATATTGGCATCCGCCCCTCTACACCTCGTAAACTATGCTTTTCTCGGCGAAGTGAGCTATGTCCTCCGCAGTCCTCCTCGCGTTCTCTAAGTCCTCATGATACGCTACTGCCAGCCCCATTCTCCTCCCTGGATATGCTGCCGGCTTTCCGAAGTACCATACCATCCCCTTGTATTTCTTACGCCTAATGTATGCGTTTATCTCGGATGCCTTCCAAGCCTTCACGCGAACTTCTTTTTCCGGCAGCCTCTCAGGTGCGAGGATGACGTGCGCGACACAATATTCGCCTTTAATCTTTAGACCCTTCACATCCTCCGTAAGGGGAAGGCCAATCGATGCTAATAGATGTAGGGCCCCCTCATCCCTTTCCAGCGCCCATCTCGTCACCATCCCAGTGTCATGAGGCCTATTCGCGAACTCGCTGTTGTAGACCTTATTCCCTATCACGAACTGTTCGATCGCAAAAATTCCAAGACCACCAATATACTCCGCCACACGCCTCGCATACTCTTGGCATTTTTTGACAGCGTCGCTTGGTATGGTGGCCGGGAGCCAGCTCTCATGATAGGTCGCTGCTGGCCTCTTATGCTCGATTGGTGGGAGCAGCGTTGTAACGATTTTGCCATCCTCGTCGAAGTGCCTAAGAACCAGCTGGGTTATCTCTGTCCCCCTCTCCTTCAGCTCCGTTAAGAACTTCTCTAATATTACTATGTCTCCTCTCCCCCTAGCATGTTTCAAGGAGTGCTCGTAAGCCCTCTCAATATCATCCCACGTCCTAGCTATTGTCGCCCCATGTCCGCTAGAAGTCATTATTGGCTTGATGATAAGAGGTAGACCAAGGTCCTTTGCAGCCCTCTTAAGCTCCTCGGCACTTGTCGCAAAGGACCACTCCACTGCCGGGATACCAATCTTATCGAAGAACATCCTAGTCATCAGCCTATCCATCCCGATCAATGGGCCATATGGTGTCGAAACTACCCTGTATCCTTGCTCAACTCCAAGCTTGAAAATCCTCATGGTATCGCATCGCTCAATCTCAAGATATATCGCGTGAGGCCTGTCAGGGCTCGGTACATACTTCTTTATCGCCTTCTCGAGCTGGTCTCCATCCAACATGTTTATCACCTCACTTACATCCGCTGCATCCTGTGCCGGGAAGCCTTCATATCTATCAAGGGCCACGGTCCTCATTCCGCCTCTTGTTCCACCGAGCTCCCGTTTCGCCGCGGTGATGACTAAGTCTCCCAGCTCTCCCCCGCCGACCGATATATAGGTGAACGGTTCATCGGGGCGAAGCGACTCCAGCGGCTTAAGCCCTGCCTCATATTCCTTTCTAAACTCCGCAGCCTCCTCCAGAATCCTAGCCCTAATTTCAACCTGACTCATAGCTCCCACCTCCTACGCGTGAAAACAGTTCGTGAGACAATTCCTTAACAGGGTCTATCTTCCCGATCCTCGGGATCCAATCCACTCTCTTCCCGAGGATCCCCATCCTCTCACGATAAGTATATAGTCTTCTAACACGCTCAGCCATCTCCATGCGCTTCCTAATCATTTCCTCACTACCTATATCCGACCTGTGGAAGAGCCCCCAGCCATCCAAGAGCCTAACAATACCTCTAGCTAGGCAATCTTCTATCTTCTGTGATGCCTCTTGCGTGGTCTCTCCAAACGCGAGAATCTCCACAACCCTTGACCCCTTCGTCAAAACTTGACCGGAATCATCCAGATGCACTGAACCCCAGTAGAGCTTGCAGCCAAGTTTCTCGATAAGAGCCTCATCCACCTCAACTGGATGATCCCTTGCAAGATCCCTGAAATCCGGGTACCCCTTCGGGGCAACCGCCTTCACGACCGTCGCGACATCAGAGAACCGTATCTTCACGGCCGAGAGCCTCTCATCAATTATAGCCTCGAATATGTCAATTATATCCGTCTCAAGCATAGCGAGCACATTAACCCCCTCAGGGTCACCTAGCCTCGAGTACATCTCTATCAGAGTCGGCCCTTCGATCTCCGTGAGCATCATCTGTCCAGCTACAAAACCATGATAACGCTCACCAGTCTCCTTCTGAACCGCATCAATCATAGACTTAACAATGCTCAGGCTCCGCTCATACTCCTCGCGGGTTATGAATGGCAGAAGGAAGCCCTTCCCCGTGTAGGACCCCATCCCACCGGTCTCAGGCCCTATATCATACTCATGCGCATGCTTATTGTCCTGCACGAGAGGCATCCCAATCACCGTCCTCCCATCTACAAAGCACTGGAGTGTGTACTCCGGGCCCCAGACCTTCTCCTCAACGAGAATCTTATCCTCAATATCTGCGTACCCGCTCATATAGTCCTCAAGCCAGCGCATATGCCTCTGCTTGAACCTGCTCTTCTCGCCGTGAAGATAGACCTGAACATCCTCAATCACCTTTACACCCTTGCCGCCAGCCTGTCTCGCAGGCTTGAGAGCAACATTTTGGAGCCAGCTTAGAAGCTCTGAGTGCTCCTCAAGATCCTTTATCGCCTCCATGTAAGATCTATATGTTTTGAAAAGAAGCTTTCCGCTTATCCCATATCTCCACTGGATCCTTCTCATCTCTGCCTTCGACATCTCTAGAATCGAGAGCCTCTTCCTCGCACCTATGCACGGTATCCCCCTACGTTCAACCTCATCGACAACACCGTGGAAGTTTGGCTCCTCCGGCCCTATCACGACCATATCGACCCCCCACTGCTCCGCAAACGACGCCACCTTCAAGGGATCGGTTATTCTCGTGAGCGCGTATTCACCTCCAGTTCCCTTAACAAGCCTATATATCCCGGGGTTCCTATCCTCACTCACCCAGAAGATCCTCGGCTCATGACCACTCCTAGCTATCGCCTCGGCTAAAGCATGTTCCCTAGAACCGCCTCCAACACCCATTATCCTCATCCTCTTTCACACCCCCAGCACTTTAGACAAAGCTCGTTCTCCCCAAGCTCTATTGCCCTACAAAGACCATCAATTGACAAGAACGCGAATGAATCTGCTCCAACCACCTCAGCAATTTCCCTCTCATCAAGCGCTCTCGCTATCAGCTCGTCAGGCGGCGGTATCTCGATACCATAAGGACATGAAGCCATTATCGCTGGACTCCCTATTCTCACGTGAATCCTCCTCGCGCCCCTCCTCTTCATATTCCACACAGTATTCCGCAAGGTCGTCCCACGGACAACACTATCATCAATCAACACGATGTCCTTTCCATCTATCACACATCTTATCGGGTTCAGCTTCAGCTGAACACCCATTAACCTCTCAAATATCGATGGCTTAATCGCTGTCCGAATCTTCCTACCCGTAGTCACGAAACCTAAAGAGACGGAAATGCCTGAAACCCTCGAGTAACCTAGGGAGAATGGTATCGCGGTCTCAGGAATCCCTACAACAACATCGGCCTCCGCAGGTCTCTCCTTAGCCAATATCATTCCGATCCTCTCTCTAACCGAGTAGACGCTTATACCATCTATGACCGAGTCTGGCCTCGCGAGGTAAACATACTCAAAGCTACACCTACTCATATTCGGCTTGTTGCGGGGCTTCGCCCGAGACCTTTCTATACTATATGGATCAAACCTCACAACTTCTCCAGGCTTAATGTGAGCAACATGCTCCATCCCAAGCACATCTAGGGCTGATGATTCCGAAACCACCGCTCCGAGGTCAAATCCGAGAGACCCGATTTCAAGGGGCTTAACCCCATGAATATCTCGGCCTGCTATCAGTTCTTGATTCTCCGTCAATGCCACAAACGAGTAGCCGCCGTCAACCTCCTCGATAACCCGCTTCGCCGCCTTTAACGAGTCACCAGATCTCGAGATCTCATCTGCAAGCAGCTCTCCAAACGCCTTCCAAGAGGCTTGGACACCATTCTCAAGGTCTGGCTTACCATCACCAACTAAGACCATTCGGATAGGTGTTTCGGTGAATATTGGACGCTGATCCTTACTCGGCGCAACATAACCTATACCAATGAATCCCGGCATAGTGTTTAAGGCATCCTCAGTGAACACCTCATCAACGAAGCCCTCTCCAGAGAGGCTATGGAATCCCTCGTCTTCATGCGTTATTATCGCCGCGAGTTCTTGACCTCTATTTTGGAGGGCTAACAGGCCATAATAGACGAAGCGTGCAAGCCTCCAATTCTCCCTTCCAAGCCCAAAGGGATAGATCCCTATCAGGCCCGGCATCTCCCTCCACCCATTACCTCGAATAACCTGCCCTCAGCCTTCTTACCCTCGAGAGCAAGCCTCCTGCCCTCCTCCGCCAGCTTCTGGGCATAGGGTGTTGGATAACTCCCCGTAATACATGCAAGGCAGAGATTGTTTGTCCCAACAGCATCGCAGAAATCATTTATCAGCTGATAATTCACAGAATCTGCGCTCAGTAACCTTGCTATCTCCTCTTCATCTCTATTGAACCCTATCAACTCTTGAAACGTCGCCATATCAATTCCGTAGAAACATGGACTTGAGATCTTCGGAAACGTCGAGAAGACATGAACTTCCCTAGCTCCAGCACCCTTAAGCATTCGTACTATGTGACCCAGCGTGTCTCCTCTGACTATGCTATCATCTATTAGGGCAACCTTCTTTCCACGAACTCTATCAAGCAGGAGATTATATTTATGCAGTAATATTAGTTTCCTCTGCTCCGCTGGGATTATAAACGCCCTATGCTTAAGATACCTATGCCTAACAATTGCAGGCTCCACAGATTTACCCGTCTCAAGGTGAAATCCGTATGCAGCATCCTCTGCAGTCTGTGGAACCGGAACCACTACGTCAACGTTTCTTGCAATTTCGCTATACCTTTGTGCAAGCTTTCTACCTAGCTCTCTCCTAGCTTCATAGACATAGCGGCCTTGGAACTTCGAATCAGGCCTGGCAAAATACGCGTACTCAAATGCACAGAAGCATTCACACATACCTTTAATGATCCTTCTTTCAATACTACCATCATTGCCGATGAGCACAAGCTCCCCCGGCTTAAGCTCCTCCGACAGCTCAATACCATTAACTGCAAGCGCAGGGCTTTCCGATGCAACCCCAATAATCCCAACATTATCCGAGAATCCGTACGATAGTGGTCTTATCCCATGTGGATCCTTGAATGCGAACAGCTCTCCGCTTTCAGTTAGACCCACTATAGCATATGCCCCATCCAGCTTCTCGCAAATCAGCCTGAGCACATCGGTTACATCATCATTCTTAACATACTCCTCTAAGAGGACGCGTAGTAATACGTGAGCATCTGACCTCTTGCTCGCCCCGCTAGCGAGTTCCTCTGATACCTGGAGGAGGTTCGTCACATTTCCATTAAAGGCGATGCAAAGATTCTTCCCAAGATGCTCATCGGCAACCGGCTGAGCATCTGCAAGGAGGTCAGCCTTACTCGATAATTGGCCGGAGGTCGCATACCTGACATGTCCTATCCCGAGTCGACCCCTAAGTTCCTTTTCCCAAGCATGAAACTCCTCCAAGCTTAAATCCGAAATTAGACCTAGACCCTTCTCAACACTCACATGACCGTCAGGGCTTAAAACCGCGACACCATATGACTCATGACCGCGATGATTCAGAGTTAAGAGAGACCAATATAGGCATGACACAATCTTCTCATCTCGACACATCATACCGACAACACCACAGTGCTCTCTTATTGCATCACTCATTACTTCACTCATTGCTAAGTCCCTCTAAAACCTCCTCAACGCTTAACAGGGTTAGATCTCGTGAAGGTCTTATTCCGGTTATAACCTCATATGCTCCCTTAACCCTCAGAGCAATCTGTCTTATGATCTCATGCGTGAGTCTTGGTGGGTCACCTTCACCATTGTACCCCATAGCCCTCAAACATGCTCTAAGGAACTCTTTATCGAGACAGTAAGCCTCCTGCAATCTCCCAGGAACATAATACTTTTCCAACCATAACCTTGCCGAATCATGTGTCGCGGGCTCATCAATCTGTATCAGGCCACCATCACATCTTCCAAATTCAAGCTTAACATCGGCAACGATTATTCCTCGGCTCTTAGCCTCCCTCCGATAGAACTCGTAGAGCTTGATTGAAGCCTCCTCTAACTCCACCCATTCGTCCCTCGTGACTATTCCTCTTCTTAGCGCTTCATCTTTCGAGATCTCTTCATCATGGCCCACATCGCTCTTGGTAGTAGGGGTCAGAATAGGCTCCGGAAGCTCTTCAGCAAGCTGAAGACCATTTGGGAGCCTAACACCAGATATCTCCTTAACACCAGCCTTATAGGCCCTCCAAGCAGAACCATAGAGATAGCCCCTCACAACCCACTCAATATCTATTCTCTGAGCTTTGATGACTCTCAGCATCCTCTCATTCACCTGCTCGATCAGGTGATTTGGGAAGACATCTCTGCTCAACCTAAACCAGTATGATGATAAGAGGGCGAGATAGATGCCCTTATAGGGGACAAGATCCCTGAGAACAACATCAAAGGAAGAAATTCTATCCGTGTGATAGATCAAAAGTTCAGGGCCGAGATCGTAGACATCCCTAACCTTCCCTCTCCTCGGAATATTCCTGTCTCCGAATATCCTAGACTCCCTGACAGCATAACAGTAAGCTCCGTCGATGAAGGGATCTTCTATAAGTTCATACACATATGCCTGAGGGGGCGCAGAATACTCTGCAACCCTGCTGCTCATACGAGTTCACGCATCAGCTATTGCACCAATCATATAAACTTGCATAAACTTGGTCGCGTAATTTTACAAAATTATGTAAAAACGGCTTATATAGGGTGTAGTTTGGCCACGGTGAGTAATATCCCATTCTAGAGCTAACAATTGTAAAGGAAATTAGCTAGTCATGACTTGATAAGAGGAGCGCCCTCCGCGGACTGAGCTGCATTCATCTCGTGTTGATCAGCCTGTCCCGTATTCTTCATCGGGCTTGCCTATGATGTTGTTGCTTGGGGTTTTATAGCTTTTTGCCGAGTAATCGCTAATTAGCTGGATTTGCTTAAGTGTTTTTTGCGGATGATGAGGTCTTGACCCGGGCGGATTCGGCCGGGATGAAGATTGGTGCGGCCCTGACGTCTCTTAAAGATCATATTAATGCTTGCTCATCGTATTATCATGGCTGTGATAGTTGAGTTTAGTGTTATCCCGCTCGGCGAGGGGACCAGCGTCTCGAGGCTCGTGGCGAGAGCTGTTAAGGTTTTAGAGGACGCCGGTGTCAAGCATGTGACTACGCCGATGGGGACCATTCTCGAGGCCGGGAGCCTAGATGAGGCCCTGAGATATGTGAGGATGGCGCATGAGGCGGTCTTCGAGGCAGGTGCGAGGAGGGTCATCACGCTGGTAAAGATCGATGATAGGAGGGATGTGGAAAGGAGTATGGAGGATAAGCTTAGGTCCCTTGAGATGGCCCTGAAGGCTCTTGGACGTGGGAGGGACTAGTCGAGCTCAATTCTCCTCATCACGATGTCTCTTGCGTGCCTGATGACCTCCTCTGGCGGCCTTCTTCCGAGGACCTTCGCGACCTCCTCCCTTATCATCGCAGATGGCTTTGAGGCCAGCGCGTCTATGACTCCCTTCACCGAGCCATATGTCTTCAGGAGGGCCTTGGCGAGCGCCGGGCCAACTCTTGGGAATCCCTCGATTACATATAGCGCTTGCTCCTCCAGCGTCTTGGATGCAGAGCTCGCCCTTAGCCTGAGATCCCTAGGCTCCCTCCTCTCCTGCAGGCTCCTATACTTCGCTATGAGATAATGGCCCGTCCCCTTCCAATCGGGCGTAAAAATGACAACGAGATCCTCATACGTCCTCTGAATACCCTCGATGAGCCTGTATATGCTCGATTCATTCCACTCTGTCAACTTCCTCACGATGCCCATCCATCCCTCTATCACCAGTATCTTCTCGAATGAGTCCACTTCATCAAGCTGATCGAGCTGAGACCATATCCTGCCCCTCCCACCCTCATCGGGCTTCATGGAATTTAGTAGATCCGTTATGGTCTTGCGTTCAACAACCGCGACGCCCTCGGAGCCGTCGAGGAGGTAGTCGCCTATCTCGAGAACCTTAACCCCAACCTGCTCGCCAAAAACGCTAACAAGCATCCTATAGATCTCGCCAGCCTTAGAAGCCTCCCTACTATCAACGAAAATCATCCTCCAAGAAATCCAGTAGTCCAAACAGGTTTTAAGGATTTAGAGACATGGCCGAAAACAAATTATGCCTCAGACAACATCTGAGTATTGGTTAATGGGCGGCGGCTTTTGGGGGAAGGTGTCCTGCAGGCATGAGCTATAGGCTGGCCACAAAGAAGAGTAGGAGGATCCGATGCATGTTCTGCCACCGCCTAATACCTCGAGTCGCGATATACTGTCTATATTGTGGGAGGAGGCTGAGGAGTTAGAAGTATTCGAGGAGGCTGCTCTTCCTCTCCCTCGTCGGGAATGCAGGCTCATATGGGATGCCCTCCCTCTCACAAAGTTTCTCAACAATCTCCACGACCTTCATCCTCCAGCCATGCTCTGTGCTCATGGCCTCTGGATATCTTTCCTTAACCAAGCTCATGGAGGTTGCTAAGCCTCTCTTCATCCTGAAAAAGTCATAGTAAAGCCTCGATCCGGTCTCAGCCGCTAGGGCCACTATCCCCCCTATGACCTCTGGCGAGTCATTCACGCCCCTCATTATCGGGCCCAAGAAGACCCATGTATCGATCCCCTCCGCTGATATCTTTCTCAGGGCCTCGGCCCTCGCCGCCGGCTCGGGAGCCCTCGGCTCTATCAGTCTAGCCACCACAGGATCCAATGTGGTTATCGTTATCCCGACATCAACCTTATGCCTGTGCTTGGAAAGGATGTCGAGATCCCTTAACACGAGCGGGGACTTCGTCTGGATACTGACCTCGAAGCCCGAGCTGAGGAGGATCTCGAGCCCCCTCCTTGTTAACCGCTCCTCGGCCTCAATCGGCTGATATGGATCCGTTATCGTCGAGACGCCAACAACACCTTTACGCGCCCTCCTAACCTCCTCCAAAAGAACCTCCACAGCGTTCTCCTTCACGTAGACGATCTCACCCCATGCCTTGGCCACCTCTTCATGACGCGTATAGGCTTTCCCATAGCAATAGCGGCACCCATGATAACAGCCGGCATAGGGATTATAAGCGTAATCAAGGTCGTAAAGACCCGTCTTTGACAAAACACTTGAAACCCGGATCCTCTTATATGTGGGGCTCAGAGCGATCGCACCTCTAATCTAGTTTGCCTCAACAAGCTCCTCAAAAGCCTAGATGTATTGAGCCATGTAGAGAGGGGGAGCCTCGTCGACCTCGATATCCTCTCTAATACATCCTCGAGCTGATCATACTTTTCGGGCCTCGATTTGAACATCCTCCTGAGATTCTCCCTAACGAACCATACGCCTATTGGGAGGAAGAAGCCTTCATAGATCTCCCTGATCAGGATCGCCATCCCCTGCTTCCTAGTCCTCAGCATGAACTCGGCGGTTGCGAGCCTCGCAGCATAATAGCATCCGCCAAGCGACGCATATGTCGTCCTCCCCCTATAATCCTCCCAATCACCCTCAACCTCCACCTCAGCTCCAGGATTCCAAGTGGTGTATGGGAACCAGGCCTCGATCCACTCATAGCTCCATGCATATGGCGCGATCACGGCGATGAACGTGTTCCTCGAGACCCTCCTCTCAAAGAAGAGGTAGGAGTCGATGATTGGGAGCCTCTTCACGTCCTCGATCAAACTCTTCGAGATTATCGAGTCAACCGCGGTTATGGACCACCTCGTCGGGACAATCCTCCTAAGCCCCTCGACACCAAGGCCGCCGACGGAGAATATCCGCTGTATACGGGACACCGGGATGCCGCTCGAATATAGCTGGAGAACAGCCTCAGAGGCCTTCAAATCACTATCCGAGAGAACTCTATCAACGGGCTTCTCGATCCTCGGCTCATCAACTATCCTGAGCTTCTCAACTATGCCAGCTGGCCCAAGCGGCGGCGCATTAAGATCAAGCTTAACCCCGGGTCTCGGGGGCTTTGAAAACTTCAACTCCATGTCAACGGATTTAGCCGAGGCCGCGACAAGCCTCAGCTCCTCTATCAGTGCGGGCCTCCTCACATCAACAGTCATACAGCCCCTCACGAGGCTAAGCCTCATCCTGAGAATCTCATCCAAGCTCAAGTCAAGCCAGTTCTCGGGAGCATCATAGACCCGTGCATCACCTTCGCCAACAGAGACGGATGGGGCAACCCTAACCTTGGGATAACCCGACCAACCCACGAAGACCGATGGAGGAGAGGGGGCCTCCAGCAGGCTACTACTGGGAACCCTAACCTCCTCCACCACACGCCAGACGGAGAAGAGGGGGCATGGGCTCTCACCACATAGCCCCCTAGCCCCCCTACAAAGCAGGCAAGGCTTCACAAGGTTACCCGGCATCTGTTAACATAACATGTCCAGAAGACCTCTTAAATTATATTTCCTGCCACGCCACCCACATTATCTAGGCCAGCAGACCATGATATGCGGATGATGAAGGTTTCTAGCCCGACCGTGATGGAATGAAGAGACGTCAGGACGCTGACGCACCTCTCACAAACATTATCCGGCTCAGGGGTGGGACTATCGATCATCCATGATTCAGTGGGCGCAGCCATAGGACCCTCATCATCGCCAAACAGACATGCAATAATCACGAATATTAGTCTAGCGCCACGAATTAGGAGAAGTCAGACTATCCCCAGTAATCCAGATGATCTATCACGGCCCGCATTTCGGGCATCTCCGGCCATTAGCCTCCACGTCCCTCGCATCAGCCATACCCCTCGCCTCCACGCTACCATCCCGACACAAGCTTCCCCTTATTTCTTGGGGAGGTCTCCGAAAGTGGAAGGAAAAATGGGGGTTTAGTATGGCGGGATCAGCCTGCTCAGTAGCCTCTCCCGGGTGGCGAGCTGTTGGGCGATCCTCCACGCCTCCTCCTTCTCGCTCCATTCGTAGAAGTATTTCACGTATCTGAAGACCAGCACCACGAACCTCTCCCCATCGCTATCCCTGCAATACCATACCCTGACCTCTCCACCGGGGTCAAGGATATACTCCCTGTCAATGTGCTCGATGTCGTGCCTGCTCTCCATCCTCTCCCTCGGGATCTCGACCCACAGCCTCCTAATCTCCTCCTCCAGCTCGCGTACCTCCTCCAGATCCATAACCCTCAACAGCATCCATGATAGAGCCTCCCCTTATTTCTTGAGCTGGGAAAAAATAGGGGGTTTAATGGGGAGCTCTCCTTCTTTTCGCCGCCCTCCTAACCCATTCCACGAAGACCGCTAACACGAACTCATTAACATCCCTATCCTCCATCAGCCTCCAGAACCCCCTGACAAGCTCCTCATCCATCCACCCTCACCTCCCCCTCTCCCATCACGGCCCCAGCCCCCTCCATATCCCTCCTCATAATCTCGGAGGCGTATAACTCGCTCATAACCCTCTTAAGCTCCTCTTCGCTCGGCATCCTCCCATACTTCCTCTTATACTCCCATCTCATGAATCGCTCGAGCCTCTCCCAGGCCCTCGGCGTAACCATCCAGTCATTAACGAGATATTTGATGTCTATGCACCATCCATGTCATCCGTTTGGGAGGCTCTTAACGCGATGGGCTGGCGAGTCGTGGGCGCGGCCCTCAGAAGCCCCATAATCCATGACATAGTCGAAGCCATATCTCCTGAAGACCTGCTAATACCTCCTAGCCCCGGCCATCCTCAATAATAGGTGCGGGTTTCTCGACAGGACGTATCTCTCACCATCCACGTACGCGTAATATGCTGTTGAGCTCTCATCATCCCGCCCCTAACCCTGATCCTAACAATAATCCTGACCTCATCCTCCTCTTCCCCCCTCACCCCCGCGATCAACAGCTTCCCCTGTTATCCTCGCGATAGTCTCCCAACGCTCCCGGCCTTCAGCCCTCCCAAGCTCGACGCCCTCGAATCAGAGCCTCCTCCCACCATCATCCATAACATGAAAAATTCATTTGACGTTGGCGACATACATGTTCTCCCTTATCATTCATGAGACAATATCCTTCAGCCTTCTCATGGTATCGCCTCAGC
>Ga0078972_1009799_pt1 | contig 18537 bp, 10 predicted proteins | sample YelNatPaOPGAMG01_FD_67568 | JGI IMG/M metagenome (GOLD analysis project Ga0078972, IMG submission 67568) | Hot spring thermophilic microbial communities from Obsidian Pool, Yellowstone National Park, USA - OP-RAMG-01 (SPADES assembly) (version 2) | ecosystem: Environmental > Aquatic > Thermal... | reverse complement strand
ACCGAAGAATCTCATCCTTTTATGAGACCCTTCGGCTAACGCCTCAGGGTGACAAAGAGGGGGTCATTCTGAGGGAGCGTTAGCGACCGAAGAATCTCATACCTTTTTTCCTGAAAAATCTTGCAATTAAGGTATGAGAGATTTATTTTTTAGAAAACTTAAAACAGCCATAACAGATTCATCTATGGATAGCTTGTCTGTCTCAATTACAAGGTCAGGGGATTGAGGCTCTTCATAGGGACCATCAACTCCTGTAAAATTTTTTATTATTCCAAGTTTTGCCTTCTCATAATGACCCTTAGGGTCTCTTTCTGCGCATTTTTCAGCAGGACATTTTACATATATTTCTATGTATTCTCCATCTTCAAGAAGACTCTTTACATATTCTCTGTGCTTTCTCAATGGACTTACAAAGGCTGTAAGCACTACCAATCCAGCATCAATGAAAAGTTTTATTACTTCTCCGATTCTTCTTATGTTTTCATCCCTTTCTTTTTCTGTAAAGCCGAGGTCTTTGTTTAAGCCTGTGCGGATGTTGTCTCCATCAAAAACATAGGTTTTAATACCTCTTTTGTAGAGTTCAAGCTCAACTTTATGGGCAATTGTTGATTTTCCTGACGAAGGCAGTCCTGTAAACCATAAAACAAAGGATTTATGTCCATTAAGTTTTTGTCTGTGTTTTTTTGTTATGTGTCCGTTATATGGAACTATAAAGTTTTCTTCTGCTTTTTCGCTTTCTTTAAGAGAGAACATAGCAAAATTATATCATATCAGCAGTTCAAAATTCCAAGCTTTATAAGTAGTGGTAACTTTCTTTTCATAAAGGCTGAAACAATCTGCTGTATTTCATCTGTTTTAAGGGTGTTCGCATTCTTTGTGCCTGTAAAGGTTTGAACAGGCTTTTCTATCTTTGATAAAACCTCTGAAAGTTGTTCAACAAGATTTTCATTATTTTTTGTAAGAAGAGATTTTAATACTGCTACTTCTAAGTTTGTAAGCTCAGCTCCTGCACCAAAAGTTATGGGAGATACAAGCACAGAGGATGTAAAACTTTCAAAGGATTCATCAAGAAGTATCTTGTTTATGTCATTGGCTACGGAGTAGCTTCTTTGTTCATAATCCTGCGGGCATTCAAAGGGTTCCTTGTAGGATGCTGTGAAATCTCCGGTTGCAAGTATTCTTGTTATAGCCTTTATAATCTGCTTTGGTGGAAATTCATTCAGGTCTTCAATGGTAATGCAGGTTTTTCCCTCTTCAAAGAGTTTGAAAATTTTGTCATAAATACCACCTTTCAGAGGTATTCTATGTCCACCTATTATGTTTAAAACCCTTCTTACCTCATTTACTGGAACTGAAGGGAATATCTTAATTCTTTCCTTCAAATATGCCAAAGCATCATCAATGCTTTGTACGGGTTTTTTTGAGAAAAGGTCTCTTCTGTCCATTGTATTACGAATAAAGTCCTTAACTGTCTCTAACATCTCTGTCTCAGCTATTTCAAAAAAGGTTGGAATCTGGCTTGGAGGAACACTTACTTCAATGTCATTAAGGGAAGGGTCAACAGCACCTATGTATCTTAATTCATTTTTTGTTATGTCAGCATTCATTTCATAGAAAAACATAGGTCTAAATCCACTTGCAAGGGCATTGTGAATGAAATGGTCTATGAAGTATTCGTCATTTTTTGTCTGGGTAAGATAAAACTGAGCAGCCCTTGCAGCAGGAGGATTTGCCTGAAGATAAAACATTCCCCTCCTTGCAAGAAGTCGCAATAGATAAATGCCTCTTTTGCCTCTTTCTTTTGATGAACTGAATTTTTCTGGTGGAGTAAGCATCTGGATTAGCTTCCATAAGGGAGCAATTGCTACACGACCGGGCAGAGCCATGTATTCAACATAAAAAATTCCGTTGTCTTTGAGCCTTGATGAAACAAACTGTAATACCTTCTGTTTAAGAGGCTCTTCAAGCCATGAGTAAGCTCCATTTATTGTGATAAAATCAAATGTCGGAAAGTCCTCAAATACTATTTCAGCTATTGATGCATGAATGAAATTAACATTAGTGAGGCCTAAAGCCTCAGCTGTTTTTTTTGCCTTTGCAATGTGATTAGGATTGAAATCTATTCCATAAAAAATACTTTCTTTGTTTAATGAAGCTAAGGCATTAACTGTCTTTCCATCTCCACAGCATATATCACAGTAAGTAAAGGGTTTTTCAAAGGCAGGTGGAACATATCCTGCAAGTGCCATTGATAGACACATCCTGAGAGGTGTCTGTACTGGAACAACTTGAGAGCGAAACTCTATGTCCTGAACATAAAATCCAACATACTCTTCAGCCATAAAATGCCTCCTTTGTTTTATTCAACTGGTATAAATCCTTCATTAAGCACTGAAATAAGGGGAGATAAATATTTTTCATACCTGCGCCATTTTTCCTTTGATTCTTTATATATTTCTTTTCTTACCTGCTGGATGCTTGCTGTTTTAACAGGTCTTTGGGTCTCATAAAACTTCATTACTTCATCTTCCCATGGAAGTCCGATGTAGTTCAGAAGCTCTTTTATCAATCTTTCAGGTTCTTCAACAAGCTCCTCATATACTACTTCAAAAATCTTACCTTCAGGTAAAACTTCATGCCAGTGTTGCATTATTCTCTCATGGTCATTTAGCATATGTCCTATGTCTTTTAGGTCATTGGCAAATCCCATAAGACCACGCATTGCAGCAAAGTTTTGATAGTAGTTTGATACAGCCACATCTCTTGGGTCTCTTTTAAGATGAATTATTGCTGCATTGGGAAAAATAAGATATATGAGTCCGATGTGGTCAAAGTTGTGGGGAAGTTTGTCTGTTACATAAGGAGCATCTTTGTTATAAATATTGAGTTTTTCAAGATAATATTCTCCCGCACTCTTTAGGTGACGCTCATCCATGTAGTTTATTCCTTCAGGATAGGGATATCCTCCATTTGTTTGCGGGAAAAGGGCTGTTATTCTATTTATCCAGGATAGTTCTCCTGCTCCATAAACCATTGAGTGACTTGATATTATCTGTTCTACAAGTGTTGTGCCACTTCTGGGCATTCCAGTGATAAATATTGGTCTTCGGGAAGGATGTCCCTTACCTTCAAGCCTTTTTATTGTTTCTTTGTTAAAGTTGGCCATTATTCTTTGAACAAGTCTTCTGTGTTCTTTCCAGTCATATCTGACTATTGTTTTGGTCAGTTCATTAGCCTTGATTATTGTTTCAAAGGAGTTTTCATAATCTTTTCTTTTTTCATAAACTTCTGCAAGAGTAAAGGCAGAAGAAATTCTCTGTTCAACCGGTAATGCCACATTATCCATTATTGCTTTAAGTTGCTCAATTTCTTCCAGCTCTGCATCATACTCAGAGTATTTGACAGATTGCACTCTTAATGATGAGGAGAGAGTTTCTATTGCTTCAATATGAGCATTTGCTTCTTCCTTTCTTCCTAAGGTCATAAGTATATGGGCAAGCTGACTTCTTGCTTCCACATGACCGGGAAGATGCTCCACCACTTCTTCAAGAATACTGACTGCTTCATCTGCTCTGTTTTTTTCCATAAGTAATTTTGCTTTCAGTATTTTCCATGTTGGCTCATGCTTGAGTTCTTCAGGGAATTTTTCAAGGTCTTCTTCAGCAGCATCAAGAAAACCACATTCAATTCTTGCCTGATTTAAAAGAAACCTAAGCTCTGTGGATTCTGGTTCCTTTTCAACCCATTCTTTTAGTTTTGTGCCAACAAGATGGTATCTCTGAGCTTTAAGGGCTATTTTTACAAAAGCAGACCTTACATCCTCATCATCTTCAAATTTGTCTAATGCACCTGAAATAAGAGAGACAGCTTCATCTTCTCTCCCTGTATTAATAAGAATTGTGGAAAGGGTTATGTAATTGACTTTGTTTTCCGGGTCTTTTCTTATTTTTTCATAGAAATCCTCAATTAGTTCATCAGCTTTATCCATTGAAAGCATTATGTTTGCCTTCATGGCATGAAGCTCTTGCCTGTCAGGATTTGAAGAGATGGCTCTGTTAAGTATCTCAATTGCTTCATCAAATCTTCCCTGCTTTGCCCTTAAAGAGGCAAGATTGGCAATAAGTTCTACCCTTTCTGGTTCAACATCTAAGGCTTTGCTTAGATGTTTTTCTGCTTCATCATATCGGGCATTTGCTATATAGATTGCTGAAATTCTTGCATTTGCAATAAAGCAATCGGGGTTAATTGCAAGAGCTTTTTTAAGATAATCCTCTGCTTTATCTGAACCTGTCATAAATAAAAGAAGTCCGTAATCAGAGAGAGCTTCCTCATCTTTTAGTTCCTCTGGATTTATTGTAGGAAGAATATCAACTGCCTTTGCGAGGTTGTTAGCAAAACATTGAATTATGGCATATATTATTTTTAATTCTGAATTTTCTGAAAATTCAATCCCGGGATTTGAAGAGATTATTTCAAGAGCTTCTTTTATCTTGTTTGTTCTTTGAAGCTGTCTTAGAGTCTGTATCAACTCGCTTTCCTGCATAGATGCCTCCAAATTTTTAATTGATTATTATAAATTAAATTTCTCAATTTAAACAATAACTATGAAAGCTCCGAAATTGCCGATAGAAAAAGGAGGAGATTCTTCCCCTTCGCTTCGCTCAGGTCAGAATGACACTCTCTCTGTCACCCTGAGGGCTTTAGCCCGAAGGGTCTCCTGAGGGGATTCTTCGGTCGCTAACGCTCCCTCAGAATGACAAGAAAGAACTGAGGGGATTCTTCGGCACTTCGTGCCTCAGAATGACAAAAAAGACGCGCAGAATGACAAATTATGGACAACAGTATGTTTATAAACTGATGGGAGACTATAAAAGGCAGCGGCTCTCTTTTTTACAGAATTATAGAATAATCAGAAAATACTATTTCCTCAACTCCTACAACTTTTACTGCAAAATTTTCTCCAGTGACAATATGATACCAGTCTATATCGTTAATTGAGGCAGAATTTTTTGGTAAATTAATGTAAATTTTATCGTAACCATAACCTCCATAAACTGTATCAAACCCTCTTGAAATATAGATTTTGTCATTTCCAGAACCTGTTTCAATAATGTTGTTGTAAACATTATCATATACGATGTCATCACCAGACCCTGTTTTTACATTTTCTATTACTGTCCCTTTAACAATTGATAAATTATCCTTTCCTGTATAAAGATTGCCTTTTGCTTCCAAATAATTAACATTTTTAGAAACAAAATCCATTGCAGACTGGGGATTAACTCCCTGATTTATAAGCTTACTGCTCCAGTAATTTATATAATCCTGTGGGGAAATATTATCAATTGTTGATGTTGTTCCATCTGTTAGATTAATTATGCAACTTCCTGTAGCACTTGAAAAATCAATTGTATCACTGCCTCCAGCATCCCATATGCTTAGATAAAAGGGACTGTCAGCAGTTGTAACAGGATTGTAAACATTATCTTCTTTGTTAGTTTCAAGATTTGCACCATACTTTGCCTGAAGGGCTTGAATATCAAGGAGACTCAAGGAGTTGGGTGTAGCAAAATTATTGAAAAAACAGTGCATATAGGTACCATCAAAGGAAAATTCCGGATAATAAATTCTTCCTTCTGTGTATGACATTACAGTGTATGGAGTGGAATCAATATTTTCTGGAAGAATGTATGAACCCTCAAAAGGGTGTTTTAAACCTAAGGCATGTCCTATTTCATGATAAATTGTAACAACACCCCAACCTGAATAAGTAGAGTCAGTATTATAAAAATATTTATCCCTCATATTTTGTAAAGAGTTGTCAAGATGAATATAAACAGGAGGTAGAAATAATCCATTGCTAAAAATGTAGTTGGTTATACCTGATGCACCGTATGCTCCTAAATCAGCTGAGCCAAATTGAATATCCCCTCCCGATGGTACTTCTTCAAACTTTAGATTAATATACTGGGAGATTTTATTGAATGCTTCCCTTACAAGATTTTTCTCAAAGCTGTCAAGGGGCATCCATCCACTATAACCAATTTTAGGGTCTGACTGAAGAAAACTGTAAGTTATTGTTTTTTTATTCCAACTTATTTCTTCATCAAGGGCTTTTACTGTAGAAGAAGATAAATCCGATATTGTTGTAACTCCTGAATTCACATTACTTTTTGCTTCTGCGGACTTAAGTACAGCATCTTGCTGAGGATTGTTACTTTTAAGAATAGGGTCACTGCTGTCTGCAATTCCTGACAATACAATATATGCTTTTGCATCCTCAATAGTTGCAACAGTTCCTGAGTCATAGGTAACATCTTTTAAAAATTCTCTTGCCTTTTCTGCATCTGAAAGTCCTGAATAGGTTACTTTAAAATCCCTGCCATCAAGCTCTGGGTCAACAACCTTTGTAAAATTATTTGCTGACTCAACTTTGGCTAAAACAGCCTCACTATCACTTCCCTGTGCACCGTTTATAATCTGCCAGACAATACTTCCAAGTGTTGCTTTGCCTTGCATATAAACATTTAACCAGTAATTGAGACCATCAGGCTCTGGGTCTCTGTTGAAGGCAGACCTGTAAACTTCTGTTATAACCTCCGTAATATTCTTATTTCCATATAAGGATTGAGCTTCAGGAGAGTTTACAAAATTAGCTAAAACATAATCTATTCCGTTTTTATCAAGATATCCAGACCAATGAATTAATCCTCCGGGGTCTGCTGGTCTTTGATAGTAAGCAATGTAAAGCCTTTGGATAGTGTTTAAATTCTCTGTCAGGGACATTCTTCTACCTCATTTTTTCATTTTACTAAAAAATAGATTAAATTGCAATAAAATTAGCCTGTCCCATTTCTTATAAAAGAATTTCTATCAATCTTTCAGTATGTTCTCTCCATGTCATCCACTTTATAGCATCTGGCTTTGGGTGTTTGTTTTCATTATAAAGAGAAATCCATTTTATAACATCCTCTGTTAGTAATTCAGCATCTTTTGTATTCCTGAAGTAGTAAGCCCCTTCACCAGCTACCTCTCTAAAAACAGGTATATCCCTTGCGATTATTGGAGTTTTGTAATAAGCAGACTCTATTATAGAAAGCCCAAATCCTTCTCCCTCAGAGGCTATTATAGTAGCTGAGGCATTTTTATATAAAAATTCAAGTAAATCATCGGATACATATCCAAGCCAGAAAAATCTCTTTTCCCTCTCAGGATGGTTTCCCATATATTTCACAAGTTCATCTACCATCCATCCTTCTTTACCTACAAAAACAAGATTATAATCAAGCCCTTTCTGCCAGAGGAGTTCAAAGGCTTTTAAAACCTGACTATGTCCTTTTCTCGGCTCTATGGTTGATACCATTAAGAAGTATGGTTTTTGTTTTATCTGATTAAAAATGTTTAAGTCTTCTCCTTTTAAACCATCTATGTGCTTTACACTCTTTATATCACAACCAAGTTGAAGCCATTTTATTTTCAGGTTTTTCCTTAATAACCCCTTTTCCCTTCCAAATTTTATTAATGAATCAACTGTAGCTTTTGAATTACAAATTATTTCATCAGAGACTTTTAGAACTACTTCACACCAATTTTCATGTAATTCCTTTAATCCTGACGGAAAATATTGAGGAAACTCTATAGGTAACAAATCATAAACAAGAAAAACAATTTTTATACCCATTAGCTTTAAGTAATGATAAAACCCAGTCTTATGAGCATCAATTATCTCTCTATGATTGAGATCAGGAGCATAGTAAACGGAATTTTCTTCAAAAAAAACCGAAGTATCTCCCATTCCCTCATAATCAAATTCAAAAAATTTTTTACTCCATTCTCTGGCATATTTAAGAGTCCAAATCCCCTTTTCATTTAAAAGTCTTACTGGTTCAACAAGAGTATTCTGTGGAATCATCTCCAATAAATACTTTAATTCTGCCTTAACAACCCTCTGTATACCTGTTTTTGCATCTGTTTTGCTTAATACTGAACAGTCAAATAAAATCTTTCTTTTTGAAATAATTTTTTTCAAATTTCTGGATAAAATATAGGAAAATCTTTCAATTTTTTCGTTCTGAATGTTTAACTTAGATGAAAATTTCAGCAATTCAACTGTCCTGTTATATCTGTAAAAATTTTCTATTGTTAAATAATAATCCTCTGCTATTTTATGATTTGGAATAAAACGGATTTCCTCTCTATTTAAGAAATAAAACTTTTCTAAAAGATTAAACAGCTCTTCAGAGTGAACTATAACACCTAATGAATTGTTTATTATTTTATAGTTAAAAGGCACACTCTTAATTACCTGCTCTTTACCGTATTTTTTTAATCTTATGAATCCCCTTATTCCCTCTTCAATTTCCAATTCTTCCAAAATATTATCAAATAAATTATAAAGATAAAAATCCTTTAAAATTATAATCCCGGGAATTTCCTCTAAAAGATTGACCATATACCTATGAAAACAGGAGTTTTCGAATTGATACAAAACTCTATCAAAATCCCTAAATTTTTGTAAAAAATCATCAACCCTTATAATTTTAAACTTTGAAGCAATTTCTTCATCTATGCTATCCTGCTCTATTACAAAAGTCATATCATAATGCTTTTCAAGAGAAAAAATAATTTCTTTAATGTCATTTAATCCTTTATGAAGGGGAGATATGTAGGCAAGTTTTAATTTAGTCATTTACAAGTTCCTGTATAGTAGAGGCAATTATCTCTGCTGTTTTATCCCATGAAAATCTTTTCTGCTGTAATTCTGAGTTTTCCGTTAAGAATTCTCTGTAATTTTTTTCTTTTAAGGCAAAAGCTATTTTCCTGCTTATATCTTCAGGATTTTCCGGGGCAAACATCGCCTCTTTTTCTAATATAATTTCTTTTATACTGCTACAATCTGAACCAATAACAGGAGCGCCAGCTCTCATGGCTTCTAAAACAGGTAGTCCAAAACCTTCGTATAAAGAAGGATATACAAAAAGGGAGGTTAAATTATATAAAAAGTTTAGCTCATCATCGCTAACATAACCAGTAAAAACTATGTTTTCTTTTTCCACTCCTGAGTCCTTTGCTATGGAATATAAATTATTTTTCATAGCATCATCAATCTTTGATACTAATACAAGCTTATAGGATTTTTTTATTTCCTCTGGTAACATACCATAGGCTTTAAAGAGGTTATGAAAATTTTTTCTGTAATCAAAACCACCGGGCACATATAATATGAATTTTTCAATAGCAAATTTATTTTTTATATAGTCTATAGCTTCTTTTTTTTCGTCACGATTTAATGTTCTAAAATTAAAATTTGTATCAATATATGTTGTTTTTATTTTTTTTGGGTTTAAATTCAGATGCTTAATAAAATCTTCTTTTGTTGAATTGGATATAGCAAAATAAAAGTCAGCTTTTGTTACCTCATCAAGTTTATGATAATACCATTTTTTCTGCTTCTCTGAACTTAAATAAATCTCCTGGAAAAGAAAAGGAATAAGGTCATATAATACTATAAAGTCCTTCCATGAGCCATTCAGTTTTTTAATTGAAGTAGGATGGTCCCATTCAAAATGGGAAGGATTAAAATAGACATCAGGTTTTACTTGTGATATAAAATATTCAAGAGCAATGTCATACAAAATAGCCATTTCATAGTCCTGTAAAAGTATATCAAAGTATGTATTAAACCCTACCGGTTCAAAAACTTCAATTTTAATTTCTTCTCTCAAATTAAGAAGACTTTCCCTTATTTGTGCTCCTCTCTCAATATTAAAATGAGAGCAAAGTATTACATGTATCTGCCATGATTTATCAAGAAATTTTATAAGATGACCGAAGACTTCCCATGCTACCCGTCCCATCCCGCGAAATCCGCTTTCACCCTGATATGATGAAAGGTCAAAGACTATTCTTTTTGCTCTTTCCATCTTTTTAGCCTTTTGTTAAATATTTGAGCCTCGTAATTTGTAATTAAAATCTGCTCTGAATTTTCTTGAAAATTACTCGGGGAAGTATTTAATTTATTAATTTTACTTTTAAGTTTTCTTTCCACTGCAGGCATTTTTTTTATGAGAAATTTAACTGTTTCTTTTAATTTCGGTTTGCTGTTTAAATAACTTGCAAGGTGAATAAAAAGTCTTTCATTAAAAAAAAACTTAATTTTCTTTATAAAATGAAATAAACTTCGCTTTTTTTTACCGAGCCAGCGGTAAAATCTCCATGGTTTTGAGTTCCATATTGCAGTCAGCTTTGACTGTAAATCCAACAACTGTGGTTCCATCTCTTTTGCAAACTTCTCTGATAGAAAATTTAGTTTATGGTCTAAATTTCTAAGGTCTCTTTTAAGCAAATTTGCAACATCTTCAAAATCAAGGGAAGCATTAAGACTAAGTTGAGTTAATACCTCCTTAACATTTTCCAAATAAAGCTCATTCTCTGAATCCTTGACAAAAACAACAGAAACATCTGGAGAAAAATAAAATAAACTCTCTATTGAAAAGGAATCTATCTTTTTAACTCCGTTAATCGGAAAGGATTTACTTATTATTAAACCGTTTGTTTTACCGATGAATTCTAAAAGCTCAGGGTGCACAGGTCTTAAATGAGTTGGGTCTATCCAGAAAGAATAAGCTCCAATCATAAGGTTTTTCGTATAGGGAAACTCTACTATAAAAATGCCTCCCGGTTTTAAAACTCTACTTACCTCACTGAATAACTGAAAAGTATATTCAAAAGGAAGATGCTCTATAACATGGATTAAAGAAACCAGCTCATATTTTTTCTCAGACAAACCCTTTAAAAATTTAAGGATATCTCCTTCTGTAGCAGATAGTCCTAACTCTTTAACCAATTTTATATTTTCTTTATTTATGTCAACTCCCTCAACTTCAAAGCCGTAATTAATTAAAAACTCTAAGAATTCTCCCCTTCCGCATCCTAAATCAACTGCCTTTGGTTTTTCATTTGAGTATTTTTTTGCTATAAATCTAACCAAAGGTTCGTAAAATTTTAATCTCTCTAATATTTGTTCTCTTGTTCCTCTGTGTCTATTTTCAAAATCAAAATAAAAATTGCCATCCTTCATTTCCAATTAATCACCCTCAATGCTTTAAGTTCAAACATGTTTTTCCCAGAAAGTCAGTTTAAAAAACTGAATATATAATTATAATGCAATCAACTACTGAATTTAAACCTTACCTTTCCCTAAAATTGGCGATAGGGAAGAGATGTCTTGAGCTCATCCCGTCATTCCCTTTCTGTCACCCTTAGGGCTTTTTTTATTTGTCCCCCTGAGGCGTTTTTATCTGTCACCCCGTCACCCCTTTTTTGTCACCTTGAGGCTTTTTATTTGTCACCCTGAGGCGAAGCCGAAGGGTCTCCTGAGGAGATTCTTCGGCACTTCGTGCCTCAGAATGACTCTCTTTTTTGTCACCCTGAGGCGAAGCCGAAGGGTCTCCTAAGAGATTCTTCACTCCGCTAACGCTCCCTCAGAATGACCACTTTTTTGTCATTCCGAGGGGGTAAATCCCCCGAGGCGCTGTCCTGAGCCGAAGCCCTGAGCTTATGCGAAGGGGCAGCGAAGGAACTCATTCCGTTTATAGAAAAAAAAGGTATGGGATTCTTCACTCCGCTGACGCTCCGTTCAGAATGACAAAAAAAGGACGCGCAGGATGACCGAATAAGGGGCAGCGAAGGAATGACACCCTCTTTGTCACCTTGAGGCTTTTATTTGTCACCCTGAGGGCTTTAGCCCGAAGGGTCTCCTGAGGGGGGGGGATTCTTCGGTGGCTAACGCTCCCTCAGGATGACAGAATAAGGGGCAGAATGACAAAATAGCCCAAAATTTTCTATCGGCAATTTCAGATTTCCCTCCCTTACTTCGTTCCCAATTCTGATATAATGAAAATATGATATCTCAAACCAGTAACTTCAGAACAATAGAAAAGATTTATTGTCTCATTTTAAAAAGAAGACCCGACCATGAAGGACTCCTTCACTGGGTTGAATTCCTTAACAAAGAAAGACTTTCAAAAATGCTCAGATTATTCATAGAATCAGAAGAAGCAAAAAATATTTATGGTAATGAAAAAATAAAAAGATGGTCTGACCTTTTAAAACATTTTGAAAAATCCCCTCTTTCAGACCATTTACTCCTTTTTCTGATAAATATCTCCTACTTCGCCCGTGCCCTTAAAGGAGATTTCAGGAAAAATCTGTATATAATTATTGGTAATTTTGTCCTTTTATTGACAGGTAAAATAATCAGCGTAAATCTTTTTGAAAATAAAGTTTACTCACAAAATGGTGAGGATGGAATTCTTGAGGCAATCTTCAAAAAAATAGGCTTCCTGAACAGATTTTGCGTTGAAATAGGCACAGAAGATGCATCTGAATGTAACAGCCGTTATCTCATACAAAAGTATAATCTTCAATACTTAATGATTGACGGAGGTAATTATCCTGCCACTTTCTTTGAAATAAAAAAAGAGTTTGTAACAGCGGAAAACATCAATGAAATAATGAAAAAATATAAGGTGCCAGAAGAGTTTGATTTACTCTCCATTGACATTGATTACAACACCTTCTGGATATGGAAAGCAATTAATCAAAAATATCGCCCAAGAGTAGTTGTTGTGGAGTATAACGGCACATTATCCTGCGATGAAAGTCTTGCTGTAAAATATGACCCTTTAAGAATGTGGGATGGAAAATCCAACTATTTTGGTGCAAGTTTACTTGCTTTCGTAAAACTTGCAAATGAAAAGGGTTACACGCTTATTGGTTGTGAAAGTAAAGGAGTAAATGCTTTTTTCGTAAGGAATGACCTCAGAAGGCACTTTTTGATTAGAGATTACAGAAAACTTTACAAAAAATTTGCCTCTGAATACATTCCTGCAAAGGAAGAATTTATTCCTTACTGAGTCTCTTAAAATAATTCAATCCCCCGAAGAACTCTCTAATTTAAAAACCTGTTTGGTGAAAAAAGGAGATTCTTCGGTCGCTAACGCTCCCTCAGAATGACAAAAAAGACGCTCAGAATGCCCCCCTCTTTGTCACCCTTTTTTTACCTGTCACCCTGAGGCGAAGCCGAAGGGTCTCCTAAGGGGATTCTTCACTCCGCTTACGCTCCGTTCAGAATGACCACTTTTTTGTCATTCCGAGGGGCTTAATGCCCCGAGGAATCTCTCAGAAAAAAAGGTATGGGATTCTTCGCTGACGCTCAGAATGACAGAAAAAGGTCGCTCAGAATGACTCCCTTTTTGTCACCCTGAGGCGTAAGCCGAAGGGTCTCATAAAAGGATGAGATTCTTCACTCCGCTGATGCTCCGCTCAGAATGACTCCCTCTTTGTCATTCCGAGGGCTTTAGCCCGAAGGGTCTCCTTCTTTTTTTGTCATTCCGAGGGGGTAAATCCCCCGAGGAATCTATTATTACAGGTTTTAAAGAGAAAACAGAAGAAAGGAAGGGATTCTTCGGTCGCTAACGCTCCCTCAGAATGACAAGAAAAGACGGCCAGAATGACAAAAAAAGGACGCGCAGGATGACCGAATAAGGGGCAGCGAAGGAATGACAGAATAAGGGGCAGAATGACAAAATAGTCCAAAACATAATTTTCTCTCGGCAATTTTAGAGGTTATAAGCAAAAAAAATAGAAATATTTAAAAATTTTTAGCAATCAACATTGACAAAGTGTATAAATCTTGTTATCATTTTTTCAATATGCTTTATTTAAATTGAATTTTGCTTTTTGAAAATTAACTAAAAGTTGTTGACATTTAAGAAAGAATATGTTAGAATTGCTTTAACATGAAAAAAAGGCTTAAAATTAAAGCAAATAAGGAGGTGATGGTATATAGATTTTATAAATTCTGCTGAAAAAATTTTTCAGCAGAATTTATAAAGCAGTTGACAATTGCTTTATTTTGTTGTAAAATTCTAAAAACTAAAAACAAAAAGGAGGTAATTTTATGGCATGGACAAGTAACATTGACTTAATTCAGAAGCTGTACATTGCCTATTACGGAAGGCCAGCAGACCCAGGAGGTCTCCGTTATTGGGCAAGTCAGCTTCCAGACAACGCAACTGCTGATTCTGCTGCTACAAAAGAGTTAATTTCACGCTTTATTAGTTCTCAAGAAGCTCAAGACCGTTTTGGTTCACCTTCACTGGATTCAGCAATTGCTCGTATTTACACCTATGCCTTTCATCGTGATGCCAACGATGCTGATAAGGCATTGTACACAGGCAAAACAGTCGTAGATGTTCTGGTAAATGTAATCAGTGTAAGTTCAGGACCAGACTATGCATCACTTAACAACAAGCTTGAGTATGCAAAGTGGTTTACAGCCTATCTTGACCCAAATGGCGATGGACTACCCAATGATGACTCAACAGGAACAAAGTTTTATGCAACCTTTTATGGAAACACAGATGCAACTGATATTGCAGCAAAACTAAACTCAATTGATGCTGCAAATCCTGCAGTAAAATCTAATGTTTTAAATGATGTAATTTCAATTGCAGACAGCGGAGATGCAATAAAAACAAATCCTCCAACAACTGGCCAGACCTTTACTTTGACTACGGGTCTTGACAACATCGTTGGTACATCAGGCGATGACACCATCAATGCCACGCACAACACGGTGACGCTGGGGGATGTGATCGACGGTGCCGGCGGCAATGACACCTTGTACGTCGGTGACACCGGTTCGACGAGCGGCGTCAACTTCAACCTCGCCACGATCAAAAACATCGAAAACCTCACCTATCAGGCCGCCAATAACGCAGCCAATACCCTCAACCTTACAGGACTGAGCGGGTTGCAGTCGGTCACGTACCAAGACCTCAATAGCACGGCCCAAAATGTGACCATCAATACCAAGGGTAACGCCACGTCGGTGACGGTCAAGAATGCCGCTGTGGTTAATGTGACCGACACAGCCACCACCGACACGCTTACCTCGGTGTCGATTGATGGTAACAGCGGCGCCGCAACCATCACGTCGGATGCGCTGACCAGCCTGTCGCTGGCCAACACCAACCAAAATGCCACTGTCACTGCTACGGGTACGCACACGCTGAATGTGACGGTGAATAACGTCACGGGTGGAACTATCAATGATGACAATGCCACCTCCGTTACCGTTACCGGCTCGGGTGCTAAGTCTAGCGGCTTCACGCTGACAACCGACGCTGCCACCAGCCTCGCCTTTGCTGGTGACGAGGCGCTTTCCTTGGCTCTGGCAGATACAGGTGTCAACGCCGCCGTGGTGAGCAGCATCACCTCCACCAACACTGCCGGGGTCACCATCACCACCGCGCTGGGCAACGGCGTGTCCTTCACAGGCGGCGATGGCAATGATAAGGTAGAGGTCGGCGCCACCACCAAGACCATCGACATGGGCAAGGGCAACGACACGGTCGTCATAACCACTGGCGTGACAGCCTTGGGCAGCGGCGGAAGCCTCAAAGGCGGCGATGGCACCGACACGATTTCGATGGATGCCGACGACGCAGCTACCGCGACGGCAAGCTCCACCTTCGCCAATTCCATCGACGGCTTCGAGCGCTTGGACATCAGCGGCGCAGCCTCTGGCGCGGTGACGATCAAACTCGCCAACCTCGACAACATCGCCGATGTGCGGGTGTCGGCGAACATTGCTCAAAACTTGACGCTCGACAACCTGGCCACCAACGGTACGGTGACTTGGACGTCTGCGCAAACTGTCGGCACATCTACCACCATCAACGTCAAGGATGCGGCGACCAACACCAACGACGTAATCAACCTAGGGATCTCCTCAAGTGGTGCGGGTATCGATGTTAAAACCGTGACCGTCGCCAACGTCGAGACCGTCAACCTTAACACCGACGACTCCGCGGCCACGCCCACCGGCATCGCCCATACCCTGACGCTGACTGCGGCCAATGCCAAGACGCTGACCGTTTTTGGTGACGCCGGCGTGACCCTGACCCTCACCGGCAGCACGGCGCTGGAGACCATCAACACCAGTGGCGTGACCAAGGGTGCGGTTTCCGTCACCACCGTCGCGGACAAGAGCGTGACCCTGACCGGCGGTGATACGGACACCACCTTCGACGCCAGTTCTATCACTACTGCGACCAACTCCGCCACTATCACCACGGGAGCCGGTAATGACACCATCACCGGTGGCGCTGGTGATGACATCATCAACGCGGGTAACGGCACCAACACCATCACCGGCGGTGGTGGCAAGGACATCATGACCGGCGGCACCGGCGTGGATACCTACGTATACAAACTTGTGACTGATTCCCAAGGCACCAAGGTGGACGTCATCACCAACTTCCAGGTGGGTACGGGCGGTGATGTGATTAATCTGCAAGCCGTCACAGGCTCGGGTACCTTCTTGGGTGTTGCGAACGGCTATGGCGCGGTGCTCACCTCGCTGACTGGCACGCCGGGTGATACGGTGTTGGACGCCAGCACATCAACCCTCTATGTTGACGTGGACGGAGATGCCGCGCTGACCAGCGCCGATATGGCCATCCAGCTCACCGGTGTGACCTCCGGTCTGGTGGCTGCAAACTTCATGTTCTAAGTCCGGCGTCCTTTCGCATACAATCTTGTAACGGGTTTATGTTTGAGTAAAAACCATCTCACCCCGCCCCCTACAAGAAGGGCGGGGTTTTTTTATCAAAAGGATTTTGAAAAGTTTCAGTATTCCTCATTATTACGATCATTATTACGAAAAGAAAGCATTTACTTCCTCATTATAACAGTATGAGCGACCGAAGAATCCCCTCCTTTCTGTCATTCTGAGCCTCTTTTTCTTGTCATTCTGAGCGTCAGCGAAGAATCCCCTCAGGAGACCCTTCGGCTAACGCCTCAGGGTGACAAAGAGGGTGTCATTCTGAGCGTCAGCGAAGAATCTCATACCTTTTTTTCTTTTTTCTCTTTAAAGCCTGCAATTAGAGATTCCTCGGGGGATTTACCCCCTCGGAATGACAAAGAGAGTGTCATTCTGACCCTGAGCGAAGCGAAGGGGAAGAATCCCCTCAGGAGACCCTTCGGCTAACGCCTCAGGGTGACAAAAAAGAGCAGGGTAACAAAGAAAAAGCCTCAGAGTGACAGAAAGGGGTGACGGGATGAGCTAAAGACAGATCTTTTCTATCGGCAATTTCAAGATTTCATGTTTTTCTTGACATTAGACTTGAGATGGTATTAGTTTAAAAAATGGCAGATAACTTACTTTATAAAAAATAAAAAGGAGAAAGGTAAATGGGTAATTTTGTGGCTATTTCAAAGGAGCTTCACAAAGATAAGTTTTGGAGAGTACCCAAAAATTTAAAATTTGCAGAAGGAAACTCTGTTGTTCCAGTTTTTTTAACAGAAATTGGTAGAGCAGTTAATTCCTTTCCTCTGGTATTTGTTAAACAGGAAGATAACTTTATTATCTCAGCCTTACTGGGATTGGCACCAGGTGAAAACCTTTTTCTATCCAATGAAGGTAGATGGCTTGGAAACTACATCCCAGCTTTGATAAGAGTCTATCCCTTCAGGCTTTTAAGAACAAATGATGAACAGCTTGCATTGGCAATAGATGAAGATTATATCTCTGAAAAAGAGGGAGTGCCTTTTTTTAGAGAAGAAAATCCTTCTAATGAAATTGAACAGATTTTTAAAATTCTTATAGATGTTGAAAGGGGAAGAGTGTTAACTGTTGATGCCTGTAAGAGACTTGCTGAGCTGGACCTCATAGAACCATGGAATTTGAAAGTTAAAACTGAAAGTGGTGAAAGAAACATAGAAGGAATATTTAGAATCAATGAAAACAAACTCAATTCCCTTTCCGATGAAGATTTCCTCTCTTTAAGGAAAATAGGTGCCCTACCGTTAATCTATGGTCAGCTATATTCAATGGGAAATCTGCAAATTTTAGCAAATCTTGCTCAAATCAAGTATGGAGCTCCTAAAAAGGACAGACTCACTAAAAAGAAACAGTCAGCTCCATCAATAAATGATATTGATATAGATGAGCTTTTTAAAAATCTTAAATTCCCCGAGCATTAAAATTTTTTCTTTTCATTATGAGGGGCTAAAGCTCTGTCCTTAGCGAGAGAACTCTCTAATTAAAAAACCTGTTTGGTGAAGAAAGAAGGGGATTCTTCGGCACTTTGTGCCTCAGAATGACAGAATAAGAAGGGCAGAATGACTCTCTCTTTGTCACCCTGAGTGCTTCACAGTCACCCCGTCTCTTTTTTTTTGTCACCCTGACCCTGAGCAAAGCGAAGGGGAAGGGTCTCATCCTTTGATTCAATATTTTATGATAAAATATGCCATGCCTGAACATTATTATGTTTACATCATGACGAATAAATATAACACTGTTCTTTATACAGGTGTAACAAATGACCTGATAAGAAGAGTTTACAAACACAAAAATAAATTAGTAGAAGGCTTTACTGCTAAGTATAATTTAACGAAGCTTGTATATTATGAAATTTCCAAAGATGTAAAAGAGGCAATTAACAGGGAAAAACAAATAAAAGGCTG
>Ga0078972_1009798_pt1 | contig 18537 bp, 15 predicted proteins | sample YelNatPaOPGAMG01_FD_67568 | JGI IMG/M metagenome (GOLD analysis project Ga0078972, IMG submission 67568) | Hot spring thermophilic microbial communities from Obsidian Pool, Yellowstone National Park, USA - OP-RAMG-01 (SPADES assembly) (version 2) | ecosystem: Environmental > Aquatic > Thermal... | reverse complement strand
CATAAAATATTCTCATTATCGCTTTTTGAGTTATTATATTATTGTAAGCGAGATTTCCAATTCTTAAATGATTTGAAATTAATGCCCTGATATATCTAATTTCATTGTTTGAGTATCTTAAATTTTTGAGTATCCTTTCAGCAATAACCCCGCCGTACTCCTCATGCCCGAAAAATCTTAATCTGTCTCCTATAACTTTCGCTTTATGCGGTTTCGCTATATCATGCAACAATCCAGCCATTTTTATCGTTGATATATCGTTTTTTACTTCTTCTATTATTTCTGATGGCAAATTGATATACTTTTGCGGATTGCTTAATAATATATCCATCCTTTTCAAAACATTGATTGTATGCTTTAAAACCCCGCCCTTTCCGTAATAGACCTCAGCGCATTTTAACTGGAGTTTTAACTGGGGAAAAATCACAAAAAGAACGCCGGACTTAGCCATATTTGATATAATCCAGGCGGATAAATCTGTCTGAAAAATTTTAATTAACTCTTCTCTTATTCGCTCCGGCGAAGATTTCATTAAAAGAACTTTTGAATCTTTTATTATTTTAAATGTTTTATTTTCTATTTTAAATTCTAATGTCGCCCAGAATCTGTAAGCTCTAAGAATTCTCAACGGGTCATCTTTTATTGAGTTCTCGCTTATAACTCTTATTATTCCTTTTTTTATGTCTTTTACACCGCCCGTTATATCCTTGATATCATCTGATTTAAGTTTTAAAATAAAAGAATTTTTATCGGTTTTTATTTTTACTTTATTGATATCTACAAATAATGAATTTATCGTGAAATCTCTTTTAAGTATGTCGGATATTATGTCTGATGTATGAGATATGTCTATGGTTAATTTGCCTGTATTTATTCTGTAAATCTTTCTTTCTAAATCAAGCGGAAATATGTTGCTCTTTTTTGATAATTTTTTTATTATGGATAAAAAATTCCCGCTTTGCGTTTCTATTACTATATCTAAATCCTTTATTTCTTTTTTTAATATATAGTTTCTTATTGCTCCGCCAACTATATAAGCGTTGTTATCTTTGAATTCTTTTAAAAATTCCATAAAAATAAATTTTAACATTTTTGATTCAAATCAGCGTTTTATCTGTTTTGGATCAAATATATCTCTGAATGCCTCTCCTATCAGGTTAAAACCAAGGACAAATGTGAATATAAAAACGGAAGGTATTATTACTATATGGGAATACTCAAGTGGATTTGAAAAACTGGAGATTATCCAGTTCCTTGACATTGATATAACCTGTCCCCAGTCGGAATACCCCTGCGGAGAGCCGAGCCCTAAAAAGCTTAAAGAGGAAGCCATTAAAACTATATTCGCGATATCTAATGACGCCATTATTATTATATTGTATATTGAATTAGGCATTATATGCTTTCTTAATATCCAGAAAGGAGTCGCACCTATTATTTTAGAATAAGTTATATAATCCATAGATTTTATTTTTAAGACCTCGCTTCTAAAAAGTCGCGCATACGATGGCCATGACACAAAGGCAATCGCTATTATTATTTTTTCTATTCCCGGACCGAGTATGCTTGCTATTACCATCGCGAGAACAAGCGACGGAATTGATAGAACCATATCGGTAAATCTCATTATTATTTCATCTATAATTCTTCCGTAATAACCGGATATCCATCCTATAATTATTCCTATTATAAAAGATATTAAAACTACAAATAAACTTATCTTGAATGCCAATCGCGTTCCCCAGACCATTGAATAAAATATATCGTACTGATTCTGCGTGGTTCCAAATGGCGCCTTAAACGATGGTTTCTGTGGAACAGGAGAAAAACTGTATTGTTTTGCGATATAGGGGTCGTCAGGATTGGATCTTCCGGCTATGAAAGGAGCGAATATCGCTATCATAACATAAATTAAAATAATTATTACTCCTGTAAAAGCGCCTCTGTTGTTCCTCATTTTATTTATTAACTCGATCATTCGTATTTTATCCTCGGGTCAACTATTGAGTATAATATATCTATCATAAGATTGCCTATTAAAAATAAAATTGATACTACTATGGCAAATCCCATAACGCCGGTTATATCAAGTCGTAAAGCGCATTTTACTCCCCAGCTTCCTATCCCGGGCCAGTCAAATATCGTCTCTGTTATAACCACTCCGCCAAGGAGTCTTATTAACTGCAATCCTCCGACAGTTAATTGCGGTATAAGTATATTTTTTTTAATATGCTTTTTTATTATATAATCTTCTCTAAGCCCTTTTGCTCTTAATGTTCTTACATAGTCCTTATTTAACTCTTCAAGAGTGGATGTCCTTGTTATTTTTATAAACATGGCTGATGTCCCTAAAAATATTGATAATGCCGGAAGTATTATATGCTTAACCGAGTCAAAAAGAACCTGGAAATTTAGATTTAGAATTGAATCTATAATCATAAAACCTGTGTATTTTTTAAATATCATTGATGATATTAAAATATCTGTCTGGGTGGAGTATCTTCCGGGTTCAAATATCCCCAATATACCATAAAATATTAAAAGTAGAAAGATTCCTATTATAAAGGATGGTATCGAATAAAAGAAAGATGAAATAGATGTTATTGTTCTGTCAGTTAGAGTTGATTTTTTTTTAGCTGCCTTCATTCCCAGGAAGCTTCCAATAAAAAATATCGGAATTATTGAAAATATAGTGAGTTCTACTGTGGCTGGGAGATATGTTTTTAAAGCGTCAACTACGCTCATCTTAGCGGTTTGTGAATAACCCAGTTCTCCTTTCAAAACTCTTTTTAACCAGCCATAGTATCTCTTTATAATAGATGAATCTAAATCATATTTTTTAATAATCTCCGTTATCTCTTCTTCAGTCATCTCTTTATCTGAACTTGAATAGGCGGTTGCGAGCGTTTTGGATGGAAGAATGTTTATTATGGAAAACAGAATTATGGTTATTCCTATAAAAGTAAGCGGTATAGAGAATACCTTTCTTATTAAAAATTTTTTCATAGTTTTAATTTTTATCTTCAGATTTATCTTCAGATAATAATCTTATTATATCAACAATTATGTCAAAAGATTTATTAAACTCCGATATATCCAGATACTCATCGGGGGTATGAACATTTTTCATTCCGGTCGCAATATTCGGAGTTATTATTCCCATCTTATAGAAATTATTAGCGTCCGTTCCGCCAAAACTTTTTGTAAATGCCGCTTTGATATTGTTCTTTTTATACGCTTTTTCTATCGTTTTTATTATATAAGAATTTTTATCAATAGAGAAACCTGCAAATCTCTTATTTATTTTAAACTCATAAGATGGCAGACCATTTATCTTTTTCTCTTTCTTTATTGATTTTATTATAATTTTTTCAATATTATCTTCTATCAAATTTATCTCTTCTCTCTTAAAACTTCTGATCTCTCCTTTCGCTTTCGCTTGAGGCGGAACTATGTTTATTCCCTTCCCGCCTTCTATAAAGCCGATATTCAGTGTTGTATAATCGCTTAATCTTCCTGTTTTTATCTGATTTATTATTGAGGATAATATTTTTATTGCCGATATTCCTTTTTCTGGCTCGACGCCGGAGTGAGACGCTTTTCCTTTTATTAAAATCTCAAAATTATCGACCCCTACCGCTTCTGTTACAACCTGATTTATCTTTTTTTCATTATCAAGAACGACTCCGTATTCAGAGTCAACTAAACTTTTATCAAGTCGCGAGCTTCCGTATAAACCTATCTCCTCGCCTGCTGTAAATACGAGTTCTAATGGCGGATGTTTGATATTTTCTTTAAATAATTTCTCAACTAACTCAATTATAATGGATATTCCCGCTTTGCAATCCGCTCCTAAAATCGTTTTGTTGGATGTAAATATCCCTTTTTTATTTATTTTTATACTTGGTCTCTTTGAGGTTTGAACCGTATCCATATGCGCCGATAATAAAAACGGATTTAATCTTTTATCACCAGGTATTTTTATAATAAGGTTTGAAGCTCTATCTACTATAATTTTTTCCGAGAATATCTTTAATTTTTTAATTAAATAATTTGAAAGTTCTTTCTCTTTTTTAGACGGGGAAAGGATTTCCGCCATCTCTATAAAATTTTTAATCATTTTTTGCATACAAACACCTTGCGTAATGTCGGTCATTTAGCTTTAATGGCTGGGCATCGTAATTATCGCATTCTTTTTTATATTTATAGCATATATCCGCAAAGAGACATCTTGAGTTCGTTTCCCGGTTGATTATTTTAACCTTTTTTAAATCCCTGTTTTCGGTTGATAGGATAGATGAAATTAAAAGAGTTGTGTATGGGTGAGCGGGATTATTTATTATATCTTGCGTTTCCCCCCATTCCATTATCGCTCCTCTGTAAAGTATTATGGTTTTATCGCATAAATAATAAATTGACGATATATCGTGAGAAACAAATAACATTGTAAATTTTAACTCGTCGTAGAGGTCTTTTAGCAAATTCAGTATCTGCGCCGAGACGGATATATCAAGGTTTGATATCGGTTCATCGCAGATTAAAATTTCTGGCTCATTGATTATAGCCCTTGATATAGCGACTCTCTGTTTCTGTCCGCCTGATATTTGATGCGGATATTTGTTTTTTACTTCCGGAGAAAGTCCGACTTTTTTTATTGAATTGGCGAATTTTTGATTCAGGACTTCTCCGTTTTTTATTCCGTTTGTTACAAGCGGTTCGGTTACTATATCAAATATTTTCATTCTTGGATTTAAACTCTGAGTTGGATCCTGAAAAACAAATTGTAATTTTCCTCTCTGTTCGACATTTAATTCTACTTTTCCTTCGTAGGGTTTTTCTATATTTGACGCTATTTTGCAAAGCGTTGTTTTCCCGCTACCTGATTGTCCTAATATTCCTATTTTCTCCCCTTTTTTAACGGATATATTTATATCTTTAAGCGCATAGAAGTTTTTATATTTTACGGATACATTTTCTAATTTTATATGTAAGTTCATACTCTCATATATTCCAGCACCTGTAATAGCCGTTTTTAATTTTTTTTACAGGCGGTTCTTTATCGCACTTCTCGTCAGCGTAATCGCATCTTGTCTTAAATCTACAGCCGGCGGGTATATCGGTTATAGATGGCATAATTCCTTTAATGGACTTAAGTTTATCTTTGGTTCCTAATTTCACTATTGAATCCAGAAGCGCTTTTGTATAAGGGTGTTTTGGCTCTTTTATAATATCTTCGGTATTCTGTGCCTCCACTATCTCTCCCATATACATTACATAGGTGTAATCGGAGTATTTAGAAACAATCGCGAAATTGTGGGTTATAAGGATAACGGAGAGTTTGTTCTCTTTTTTTAAATCTTCAAGCAAATTTAAAATTTCCAATTGAGTCACTACATCAAGAGCCGTTGTCGGCTCATCCGCTATCAAAAGTTTGGGCGAAGATATTAGAGCCATGGCTATTAGAATTCTCTGTCTCTGCCCTCCTGAGAAGTTGTGCGGATATGAGTTTATTTTTGACGATGGAATTGATAACTTTTCTAAAATTCCCGCCGCTTTTTTTCGCGCACTATCCCTGTCCGATATTTGGTGTTCCGTTAAAATTTCCGTAATCTGGGTTTCTATATCCACAACAGGGTTTAAAGCGGTCATTGGCTCCTGAAATACAAAAGCGATTTCCCTTCCCCTGATTTTTCTTATATTATCTTCGTCTAAATTATCTATTCTTTTGCCGTGAAAAATAATTTCGCCTTCTTTAATTATAAGATTTTTTTCCAGGAGTTTTATTATAGACAATGCTGTGAGCGTTTTTCCGCTTCCGGATTCTCCAACTAAAGCTACTGTCCGCGAGTCGGGAATTTCTATACTTACTCTGTTTAATATATTCACTTCTCTGTTGTTTATTATCGCGTTTAAGGTTAGATTTTTAATTTCGAGTATATTTGATTCCATTTATTTTTTTGACTTTATAATTACTGTTACCGGACCATCATTTTTTATATCAACCTCCATCTCCTCCTGAAAGACCCCTGTTTTAATCTTTTGGGCAATGTATATTTTTTTAAGGTTATCTATGAATTTGTTATAAAATTCTTTTGCATCCTGTATTTTCATTGCCTTTGAAAAATCAGGTCTTCTTCCTTTTCTGCAATCCCCTGTCAGAGTAAACTGAGATATTACGAGCAATTCTCCGTTTATATCTTTAACTGAAAGGTCAAATTTTCCGCTTTCATTTGAGAAAATTCTAATATTGATTAACTTTTGCGCCATCCATAAAAGGTCTTTTTCGTTATCGTCTTCTTCTATCGCTAAAAGGACATTCAAACCCCTGCCAATCTCGCAATATTTTTGATTTTTTATGGTAACAGAGGAACTTTTAACTCTTTGTAGGACGCAAATCATTATTATTCAAGTATTTCCACATTCGCTCTTGGAACAACTACCTTTTCGCCTGTCTCAAGCTCCACTTCTAATACCCTTACATGACTCTCGGTTGGTATTATGGTTGGTTCCGGCGGCAATTTAGAAACTTTGCCTATAAGACCGAAGTATGGCTCTCTTATTATTCTTATCTTATCACCTATCTCCATCCAGCTCCTTGCCTCATCTTTTCTTTTTACATCCATCTTCGGCTTCCCGCAGATTATTATTTCAGGCCTCATAACGCCCGCTCTTATCTGCGTCGCGCCGCTAACAGACGCTTTTTCGCCTTCTCTGTTCTTTAATAGTTTAAATGTATAGTCAGCCATTTTTATCTGTCCAAAACCTTCGGTTACTATTAAAGTAATTCCTATCTGCTCGCTGCCTGTGACAGCGACCCCTATATCATATCCGAGTATCTGTCTTAAATCTTTATCATGAATTCCGCCAACGACTATAGCGTGAACACCGATTTTTATCGCTTTTTTTATCGCTTCAAGTCCTGCATGTTTTCCGCCCACTATAACCTTACCTTTATCCGTATCTTTAATATTTTCCACAAGAAGTTCATCATTCGGGGTCCCAACCGCAATCCGTATTTCTCCGTTTGTTTCACCACCTATACCAAAAATTCCCTGTATAAATGTTCCTTCCGTCTCTATTTGAACGCCGAAGTTTTCTTCAATTTTTACGACCTTTCCTTTTATATACGCTTTAAGAGGAAGAATTTTTGGCGGCTCTCTAAATAAAACCTGTCCCGTTATATCCGATATAGAGTCCACGCTTCCGTTTATAGGGGATTCAACCTGAGAGCGTAAAAATTTTATAAATGATCTTGTCTCAGCCACTATCTCTTCTTTTTTAACATTGTCCCCTTCTTTTTTAAGCATATAATTCTTTAATTCCGATGGTTCTATACCCAATCTGTTGGCTATATTAACAGAATAGACCTTCCCTGGAAGTTCTGCCTGTGCGACTACATCAAGAGCGTCGACTTCCTTTCCAGGTTCAACTAAGACCTTGCCCGGTATTGGTAAAACTCTTTTTTTTCTTATAAGCGCTAGCGGTACAACTTTAAGCCCTGGCGTATATGCGTGCGCCATATTGTCCTCCTTTAAAATCTCCTCTTTCTTAATTTCCCCCTTTTACAAAGGGGGACACAGGGGGATTTTCCTCCGCCTCTGTTTCCGATGCCTGCCAGACATCAGGCAGGTGCTGCTACAAATCTCCCTCTTTTATTCCCCTCCGACGTTACGTCGGAGGGGACAGGGGGGATTTTGGCGATTGGTAAATCCTGTCCCGTCCCGACGATACGTCGGGGCGGGGCAGGCACCTGCTACTCACTCTTCACTAATCACTTCTCACTTTTTTAGCGAACCCTAAAAAGTAAGTTCCTTATTATCACGATGGAGCGAGTATGCCGGGTGAACGACTTCAACTGCCAGGCTTAAATTTTCGCCTACATCATTAAATAAGTGATTTGCCTCACTTGTCCGAGCGAGCGAAGCAAGCGAGTTGTGAGGCAAGCGAAAATTTAGGCCGAAAAAGGCAGTTGTCCGGAGCAAAGCCTGGCATACGAGCGAACCCCAGGGTTCGCTGGCCCCTATATTCTCTCATTTGGAGAAAGAAGTTTGAGGCAAGTTTTAGGCAATGTGAACGAGCAATGTTGAATAAACATTGTAAGTGAACATTAACGACAAAATCGCCCAAAATTCTTTCTCCCTTTTAGGGTTGTCCGCTTTTTGGCTACGACTTTGTCACTCGTCGCTTACATATCTCCTTACGGATTGATATGCTCGCTCCTCGTTCCTCGTCTCGCCTCAAAATCGGGACAACCAAATGAAGAAGTATAGGGGTCAGCGAACCCTATTTATAAATCTTTATTGTATTTGCCTTTTTTAGGGCATTTTCGCAGGCGACCATTAAAGCGGTCATCTCATCGCCGCCAGGATAGACAATTACGGGAGCAATCCAACTAACTCTTTTCTTAATCTCTGGAACTATAAACTCATCATCATAGACAATGCCGCCTGTTAGAACAATTGCATCGACCTTTCCTTCAAGCACTGTTGCCAGCGCTCCTATTTCTTTTGAAATCTGATAAGACATCGCAAGGAGAACTTCCTTTGCCTTTTCCCTCGTAACAATCTGCGGGTTTATTCCGCCGCTTACCTCCCCTGTTTTAATATATTTTTTTATAGCGACTATATCGCTTGTTCCTGTATATGCAACAAGCCCGCCCTTTCCCTTAATTTTAAGTTTTATTTCATCAAGCGTGTATTTTCCCGAGAAACACATTCTAACAAGCCCGCCGGCTGGAACTCCGCCGCTTCTCTGCGGCGTAAATGGTCCCTCCCCGTCAAGAGCGTTATTTACATCTATAACTCTTCCATTTTTATGAGCCCCAATAGATATTCCCCCCCCGCCATGCATAACTATAAGATTACACTCTTCATATGGTTTTCCCAGCTGTTTTGCAGCATGCCTTGCGACCCTCTTCTGATTTAATGCATGAAAGATTGATATTCTTGGATTTTCCGGCATGCCCGAATATTTTGCAAGCGGTTCCATCTCGTCAACAACAACAGGGTCCGCTATAAACGCTTTTGCGCTGATGCTCTGGGCGATGCTTTTTGCAATAAGTCCGCCTAAATTAGAAGGATGGTCTCCCATCAGACCATTTTTCAGGTCCTCTACCATCTTCTCATTGACTTCATATACCCCACCTTCAACTGGTTTTAAAAGCCCTCCCCTTCCAATTACGGCGTTTATTTCCGATAATTCTATTCCATTTTCTTTCAAGGCATTAAGAACGACATTTTTCCTCATCTCAAATTGAGAAGTTACTTTTTGATTTTCAAATGGCTTTAAATCATCAGAGGTGTATCTTACAATCTTGTGAAATATAAGTTTTCTTCCCTTAAAAAAACTCACTTCATCGCTTGTAGAGCCGGGGTTTATAACAAGTATGCCATGCATAAAACCTCCTGTTACTCAAAATTATAATGCTTTTTAACCGGTTTTTTAATTATCCATCTGCATTTAAGCCCTTTCGGGAATACGACAAAATCGCCTTTTCTTATTTCATAATCTTCGTTTTCCGTTTTAATCGTTACTTCTCCCTCAAGAAAATAACACATCTCTTTTGAGTCGTAGCGCCAGTCAAACTCGCTTATTTCTTTTTCCCAGATGGGCCAGGTTTTGATTTTCATTTGCTCTAATTCTTTTGATGTAGGTTTTCTGATTTCAACTTTCATAAATCACCTCAACAAAAAAGAACTCTTTCAACTTTAATTATACAAATTTAATTTTGTTTTTGTAAAATATTTTTTCCAGAATCTTATGATTTAACAGCGATTTCAATGTAACCGTAATTTCATCTATGAAAATTTAAAATTCTTTTCAGACATAATCTTCGCGACATAATTATCTTATAATCATATGCTATACTTTAATATAGGAGGAAAATATGGAAAAGATAAATGAAATATATTTTGATAAACTTATTGAATTCGGCAGGTTAATGGCAAATTACATTGAGAAAAAGCCATCTCTATTTAAAAATGAGAATAAACAGCAAGAAACCACTTTATCTATGATAGATTCTGAATATTCAAAACTTAGAAATTTTATCAATAATTCAAAAAATAAAATACAACTTGAAAAAATGATTAAAAAATATAAATTGTCCGACGCCGAAATAAAATTGCTATACTTTTACATTTATAAATATTTCTACGCTTCCCATCTTTCCACCAATACCATTATGGATACGGCGCATAGAATTTGCAAAATCTCAAGGTTGAATTTAATCAACTTATTATCTCGAGATGGCAATCTTATAAAATACCATTTTTTAACTCAGGAGGAATCTATTTTAGATAAAAATTTTCATAATGTCTCTACATCGGGTATGACGCTTGATCTTCTCCTAAAAAATAAAAACTTGGATTCGAAAAAGAAATTAACTCTTCAATCAGGCGAAATCCCCTCAATTGATGAAATTAAGAGTTATCTTAAAAGATATGTAATAGGCCAGGACAGAGCGATTGATAGTTTAGCCCCGGCCGTATACAGACATCTGCTTATATGCCAGCTCAACTCGCGAATGCCACCGAATAAGAAAACGAAAAAAGCCAATATTTTACTTATAGGACCGACTGGAAGCGGCAAAACATATCTCTGCAAACTTATATCCGAGATTATCAAGGTTCCTTTTGTAAAAGTAAACGCCACCCAGTATACTGAAACTGGCTATGTGGGGATGGATGTAGAAAATATGATAGTGAGATTATATGAGAAGGCGGGTAAAGACGAAGAATCGGCAAAGAACGGAATAATTTTTATTGATGAAATAGATAAAATAGCGGGAAGGAATTCCGTCCAGGGACATTACAGCGATAGGGATGTCAGCGGTTTAAGCGTTCAGGAAGAGCTTTTAAAACTTTTTGAAGATGATGAGATATATTACACGAAAAAGAACTATCTGGATATAGAAAGGAAATATAGAATAGACAATGTTTTGTTTATAGCCGGCGGCGCTTTTTTCGGAATTGATGAGATTATCAAAAAAAGATTGAAAGAAAAAAGGAATATCGGGTTTGCATCCGACATTAATGAGGCAAAAAAAGAGAAAAAAGAACTTTCTGAAATAACGATGCAGGACATACAGGAATATGGATTTATACCTGAATTTCTTGGAAGATTTGGCAATTTCATAAAACTTTCCAATTTATCGGTTGATGATTTAAAAAGAATAATAACCGATGTGGAAAATTCTCCGCTTGAACAGTATAACAGGATTTTAGAGGCGGCAAATCATCCTTACAGGTTTACGGAGAAAGACGCTTATGAGATAGCGAAAGAGTCATATTCTCTCGGGACTGGTGCGCGGGGAATAAATAACATTATGGAAGAAAGATTGAATAAACTTCTTTCGTATAGTAATAATGACTTTAAAAAATTAAAAGAAGAATGAGTTTAATATTAAAAACTGCAATAGTTCAGTCAGCCCAAAGAAAGTGAAAATTGATTCATAAATTATCCCTCTAAATCGCTTTTTTTTTATTTTTCCAGTGTTCTCTTTTAATCTTTTCTAACCTTTTAAGAGCATAAACCACTACATTTTCATTTTTTATTTTTTTAAGGTAGGACTCTATTTTATCAAAACTAAATTTTTTTGGAAAATGAAGTTCAGGAAATGCAGAAAACTGATTTTTCTTGTGTGCTGAGATATAAAGACAATCAGCCATGGCTTTTTCTGGTTCGGCAAGCAGAAAATCCAATTCATCGCTTTTCCAGTCAAAACCGAAAAAAAATGATGGTTCAATGTGGTGTATAAAAAAAACCCCCGCGGCTGTTTTTATTTTCCTGGTATGTGCCACTGAAGCAAGGGTTATGGTCTGCGGGATCTGTTCTATTATACTATGAAGATGTAAAGCGCTTGTAAAAGAGACATATACCCTTTGTTTTGGAAAAAGATATTTAATCACCGAATAAGGATCTGGAGGGGTTTTCCCCTCGCCCCAAATTCCATGATAAACCTTGAATGTAAGTCCCTGACTTTGAAGAAAATTTAATCCCTGAGAAACAACTGATGCAGATTTGCCCGAGACAGCGACTAATTCGGCTGTTGTAAAAACCGACTTATTTAATTCTTTTATGAAAGCCATTAAGGTCTTATCGCTCATTTATTTTCTCCAGTTCTTCTATAAAAGAAATCGTTTTCATTTTGATTTCCTCCCAGGCTATGGGCGAAGCGTAAATTTTCCTGTCTTCATCGGATAAATAAGTTGCTACAACATCATTAAATAAAGTAAAATCAACCGATATTATGAGTTCGCTTATCTTAAGAAAATCTTTTTTATTTATAACCGGTGAAGAAAATTCATTAAGATTCACCTGTGAACTCAAAAAATAAAGATCAAATATATCTCTTGGCTGAACTGATGACCTGGATAACAGAGCTGAAATTTTCTGAATTACTGCAATACTCGCTGGATAATGGGAAATTATAAAAGGTGTTATGCCGTAAGGGCGAAGAACGCTGGCAGGTATGGATTCTACCGCTGGAGTGCCAGTAAAACCTCGCCTTGAAAACTCTATCTTGGTAAAATAATCATTTCCAGAATAAGTTAAAAGATGAATTTTAAACCGCTGGGTGGTGCTCGTCTGTTTGGCTTTTGTCATATCAGGAATCTTTATTTCTCTTATCCCAAAAGTTCTGAGATTGGTTATAAAAGACGGAGAAGCAAGTATCTTTATAACTCTTTTTTTCACAGAATCCACAGAAAGAGTTTTTATGTCGATATCCATATCCTCGGAGTATCTGATGCTTTTAAAAAATAATCTCAGGTTAACTCCGCCTTTAAGCGCCCAGACCCCTGAAAGGAAATCAATAGCCATATAACGAAGAAATTCAATATGAAAGATTTCTCTCAATTGCAGTTGATTATACATAATAATATGTATTATAACTTAGTTTTAACTAAATTTCAAGACATATTATGACAGATTGTTGCTTGACTATAGGATTTCCTTATTTTACCAGTCGCGGGATGCCAGATACTGCTAACTATTTTAGTCATTTTCTGATCCTGATCTTTTTTGCCAACCGCCCAATCTTATCCTACTTTTTTCCTCGCCCCCAGGGGAGAGGATTAAGGTGAGGGGGGATTATAGCAGGCAATGACTGACTTCTGAGTCATTACGAGCGTAGCGAAGTAACTGCTTCACCTGTCATTACGAGTTTGCAAACTTGCGATACTCGCGAAGTGACTGCTTTAGCTGTCATTACGAGCGTAGCGAAGTAATCTCATCCCGCGGTGACTTATAATTCATAATCCATAATTCATAATTTCTTCCGCTATAACTTCTATCTCCCCAATATCTTCAATTACTTCCATACCCTCTATTTCATCTATAACTTCTAATGCTCCAGTGCTTCAATTAACACAACAAATTTGACAAAACATAATAAAAAAATACTAAAATATGAAAATGGGATTAGAAAGATTAAAATTTTTAAAATTATCCTTTTCACTTGTCGCAATAGAAAAAATATACTTTCCTAAAAACTTAAAGGGAAACATATTCAGAGGTGCTTTCGGACTTGTATTTAAAAGATTGAACTGTAAATCAACCCCGATGTGCGACAACAGATGTAAAGATGAAACCTGCATATATGGAAAAATCTTTGAACCACAGAATTTATACGGACCATTGAGATACAAAGACATCCCAAGACCTTTTGTTTTTTCTTTTAACGAAGATGAAAGAGAATTTTTATATGAAGGGGAATCATTTAATATAGGAATAAACCTATTTGGATGGGTAACAGATTATTATCTCCATTTCATAAGAGTTATAGAAGAAATAGGAAATGAAGGGATAGGACCTCTTCGTGGAAAATACCTAATGAGAAACATACTGACAGAAGATTACTACGGGAACAGATTTCCCTTAAAATCAGATGATAACGGATATGTACAGCCGGATGTAATAAAACTTCCCGAAAACGAAATTAACCCTGATATAACAGAATACGATGGTTTTGAAATTTCATTTCTGACTCCAACTCTTATTAAATATGAAAAACAGATTATAAGAAACCCCGATTTTCTTCATATATTCTGCCGTTTAAGAGACAGGATTTCCGCGATAGCATACTTTCACAATGGAATAACATTATCTGAAAACTTTAAGTCGCTTGAAGAAGAATCAAAAAAAATCAAAATCAAAGAATCAAGGATAAAATGGGTGGAAGTAAAAAGAAGGTCATCCCATACAGGAAAAGTTCAGGATCTTTCAGGGATAGTTGGAACGGTAAAATTTGGCGCTGATAAAAAAAATTTATTACAATTTTTCTATCCCTGGTTGAAATTAGGAGAAATAGTCGGTTTAGGAAAAAACACCGTCTGGGGAATGGGCAGAATAAAATTTGACCTGATAAAAAAGAAAAATTTAATTTTGAAGGGAGCATCATATGAACAATGAAAAAACTAATAAGGAACAATTCTGGATTAGAAAGATTATGGGGATACTTCATGACCCGGCAAATAAGGCAATTTTGCTTGCTGAAAATAAAGAGCATGAGAATTTTGTTAAAAACGATTTGTTAAAAGATATTTTAAAAATTGATTGCGATAAATACAAAGAAGATTGGGATTTAGTAAAAAAAGCAGATCATATAGCATCAGCGGAAGATAGATTTGCTTTTCCAAAAGGAACAGAATCAAATTTCAAAAAAAGACCTATTTTAATTCACCCTTTAAATGGACATAATGATACCAATCATAATTATAATCTTGGAAGTTTGCAAAATCTTTCTGACAATAAATCTGATATTATTAAAGAAGTTGTTTCTGAAATTTACAATAAACACCAAAATGAAGAGAATAAATATCAGAAAATATTCCTGGAATTATGGAGATCTTTAAATGAAAAATTGAAGGAAAAAGATAGCGAATTTGGTGTTTTATGGGATTTTATGCCTGCTGAAACAAGAATGCCAAATCACAGCATCTGGCATCACAATAGAATGGTTTCCGCTTTCGCCGGCGCTTTGCCAGAACCAGCTCTTGTTTTAATGACAATAGGCCCTGTTCAGGATTTTATAAAAATTGCAAGAACAACCGCCGATTACTGGGCTGGAAGTTATATACTTTCATATCTTTCCTGGGAAGGAATGAAAGTTTTCGCTCAGGATTTAGGACCTGACTCAATAGTTTTTCCTGATCTTAAAGAGCAGCCATTAGTTGATTTATGGTTAAATGAAACTTTTGATTTCAAAATTAGAACTAAAGAAGAGAACAATAAGCTCTTTGGTAATTTTAAGAAAGATCTTTCAAGGCCATCTCTTCCAAATAGATGGCTTGTGGTTTGCCCTAAAGAAAAGGCGGAAGTTCTTGCTAAAAAAGCTGAAAAAAATATCAGAGAAAAACTTAATGAGATAATAAAAAATTGTGGGAAAATGCTTGGTTTAGAAAATGAATTTAATGAACTGAAAAATCAGTCAAATTTCCTTGAAGTTTATTGGGCTGTATTGAATTTACCAAAAGAAAGTGAACTTAACGATTTTGAATCAAACTATTCTTCTAATTTTGAATTGCCTAAAAACTTTAAAGAATTTTTAGAAAACAGTAAAAGTATTTATAAACCAAATTTAGGAACTTATTTTTCATTATTTCAAAGCGCCACAGAAAAGATAATGGGTGCAAGAAAATCAATAAGAGTTCCAGTTGAAAAAGGGAAAGAAGAAAAGGGTTATAAATGCACTTTATGCGGAATAAGAGAAGTTGTCCATAAAAAAGAAATAGAGGTCAATAATTATAAACAATTAAAAGAAGACTGGCAGGGTTTATCTAAAGATATCAATAAAAAATCGGGCTTTAATACTGTTAAGAAAAATGAAAGATTATGCAGCGTATGCCTTACAAGAAGAGTAATAAATAAAGAACCTAATAAGTTATTGGGGATAGATCTTGAAACCAATTTCCCTTCCGTTGTTGAAATAGCAGTTGCAGATTTTAAATATAAACTTGCTGATGAATCTAAGAAAAATACTGATTTAAAAAATAAAATAATTGATTTTTTACGAGCAATACCAAACGAGTTTAAAACGATATCAACTTTAAGCAGGGTAGAAGGAATTTGTAGTTCAAATGGATTAAATGACCTTGCTAAACTTGAAGGCGAGTTTTTATTTGAGGAGTTAATAGATAATAATGAAGAACTTGAAAAAGACAAAAAAGCAGGTATAAAGAAAAAACTTAAACTCTTACTTGAAGAAGCGAAAAAAAGTGATATTCCAAAACCGACTCCATATCTTGGATTTTTATATTTTGACGGAGATAAAATGGGCGAGTGGATCTCTGGAACTCATAGAGAATATCCTATACTGAAAAATTTAATACATCCGGATGTGGTCGGTGTTTTAGAAAATTTAAAAGAACCGCCTTTTTTTGAAGATGACAATAATCCGGTAAATTTAGATAAAGCTAAAGGAGATTATAATAATATTTTATCTATAACTCCGCCAAAAACACCTTCTACTCAATCTTTTATAAGTTCAACTCTTCTTGATTTCTCTCTTCATATAGCAAGATACATAGCCGAACAAAAGCACATAGGTAAACTTGTTTATGCAGGTGGAGATGATGTTGTAATAATGGCTCCGCTTTCACAAATACTTGAAATAGCAAAGGACATAAGAGAAGCTTTCTCAAAACCAGCTATAATATTCGATAATAATAATAGAACTGGTGTTTCTTTTGAGTATGATTTAAAAAATAAAAAATTCAAAACTAAAGATAATAAAGAAGATTCATTCACAAAGGCTAAAAATGTATTTTTTTCAATGGGTGAAAAAGCTTCAGGAAGTTCTGGAATATGCATAGCGCATTTTCATAATTCATTAACTGATTCATTTGCTAATGCTTCAAAAGCGGAAAAATACGCTAAAAACGAACTTGAAAGAAATGCTTTTGGGGTTTCTCTTTTAAAAAGATCAGGAGAGCATTCTTTATGCGGCATGAAATGGGAAATAATGAAAGATAAAGGAATTAAAAATTTAATAAATATGCTAACAAATAAAGAACTATCTCCTTCTTTTATAACTCAACTTTATGAGGAAATAGACACCTTATGGGATATTCAGAAAAAAGATGAAAATAAAAATATAAGTGAGGAAAATATTTTAAAAGAAAAAGATAATATTATTCTTGATAGAGTCAAATACCTTGCTAAAAGGCATATACCTAAAAAAGATAAAAAGGATGAGAAAATAGAATTAGTTAAAGAATATATTCTAAACATTTTGAAACAATCAAAAGTTAAATATAAAAATAATTGTAATGATAAGAAAAAAGATGAATGGTTAGAAAACTTTAAAAATATTCTCAATATGCTTTCATTTATAGCAAGAAATCAAAAGATTGATGTTAAAGAGGAGGAATAAAATGTTAATTAAGATAACTCCTATAGATTCACTATTATTTAGAGACGGTAAACCTTTTACTTCCGGGGATTCGCATAACGCTTCCTCAATTTTCCCGCCAAAACCATCTGTATTTGCCGGTTTTATAAGAAGCAAAATTTTAATGGAAAATTTTGATGGAGACATTGAAAATACCTGGAAAAAATTAGAAAATGAAATTGGATATAAAAATGAAAAATATGGCAAACTAAACATAAAAGCAATTTTCCTGAATAAAGATAATGAGTATTATCTTCAATCGCCATTGGATTTAGTTAAAGAAAAAAGAGTAGAAGAAAATAAAGAAAATGAAGAAAAAAAAGAAAAAAAGATTTCTGTTTTAACTCCTAAAAAATTAAATTTAGATTGCAAAACAGATGTAGCTATAGATTCACTTCCTTTTTCCCCAAAAGAAGTAAAATTTGCCGAACAGGAATCTGGGTTTATCTCAATTAAAAATTTAGAAAAATATCTTTTAGGCGAAAATGATATATCATTAAATCATAAATGTGATTTTGTTGAATCTGAGCCAAGAGTCGGAATTGAAATAGAAAAAGATAGAAAAACAACAAAAGAAGGGAGATTATACTCGGTTGAGTTTTTAAGATTTAAGAAAAACTGTAGTTTTTCTGTGTTACTTGATGAGATTAATTTTGGAAATAAAGGAATTTATTTTATGGGCGGCGAAAAGAGACAGGTTTTTTGTGAAAAATGTGAAAAAGAAAATTCGGATAAAATATTAAGCAATGATTTTATAAGTAAACTTAAAAATAAAATAAGGCAAAATAAAAAAATTAAGGTTTTACTTATAACTCCTTCTTATAATGAAATAAACAAAGGAAATATTGAACCTGAAAAACTGAAAAATTTACTTAAAGATATAGGCGTTACATTTGTTTCCGCTTGTATTAAAACTGAAGATATAGGTGGTTTTGATATAGAAAAAGGCCAGCCAAAACCAATAGAAAAACTAATCTCATCAGGTTCGGTATTTTATTATGAATTAAACGATAATAATAAAATAGATGACTTGATTAAATTGAATTTTAAATCCATATCATCCAAAGATAGTGAATTGGGATATGGAAAAATATTAATAGGAGGTTGGTAATATGGTAAAAAAAATACTTAAAATAAGAGCAATA
>Ga0078972_1009797_pt1 | contig 18537 bp, 18 predicted proteins | sample YelNatPaOPGAMG01_FD_67568 | JGI IMG/M metagenome (GOLD analysis project Ga0078972, IMG submission 67568) | Hot spring thermophilic microbial communities from Obsidian Pool, Yellowstone National Park, USA - OP-RAMG-01 (SPADES assembly) (version 2) | ecosystem: Environmental > Aquatic > Thermal... | reverse complement strand
ATTATCTCTATTCTTGAATTATTGTCAAGAAAATAAATTCTTATACTATCAACTTTAAAATCTATCTTTCTTTTCAATTTGTCAATCATTTTAGTTATCTGTTCCTCATTCAAAACACATTCAAATACACTATATTGAACCCTTTCACCCCAACTTTTCATTTCTTTAAAAATTTTGTTCCTTCTTTTATCATCTGTTATATCATAAGCGACTACAATCTTTTTCATTCAACTCTGTATGCATTAAAATCTGCCCTATTTATTATCGCAGTTGCAAGTTCATTTGAATAATTCGCTATTATATTTCTGTAATGGGAAATCCTTGCATCGTAATATGTGAAAAATTTCTTCTTCCCGTTTCTGTTAAGCAAAATTCTACCATCAATTTCTTCAAAATCTTCTTCTATATTTATTATATTCCTTGAAGTCATCTCAACTATACCTGTATCAACAACTGGACTCCTGAAAATTTCCATAAAGTCCAATGCGAGTGCAGGTCTTGATGGTCTTATGATATGATAAAATCCTATATATGGGTCAAGACCCGCTATTCTTAAATTTGTTATGCATTCTGAAAGTAATATAGTATAGCCATAACCTAAAAGTGCATTTATTGGATCTGAAGGCGGATGTTTCTTTCTTATAAAATTTTCTCTATTTACAATCTTTCCAAACACTTCAAAATATATTGCACTTCCAACCCCTTCAACACCCATAAGACCATTTTTGCTGTTCTTTCTTTCAACTGAATTTAAAAGAAAATCAAATCTGTTTATGATATCGCTTATATCCATATTTCTTCTTGAAGCCCATCTTCTCAAAACCTCTCTTTGATTCCACAACTTTCCATATACTATGCTTTTTGAAATCCTTAGAATGTAATCTGGCTCATCTAATGTTGAATACTGCTCAATTCTTCTCTTTATATTTTTTGACATCAAAGGCTCTAAAATACCTTTAAGTTTCCCTTCCATAGTGAGGAATGCTATTGGAATCCCAAGTTCAAAAAATATTGATAAAGCCTGTGTCGTTATTTGAACATTTCCAAAAATAATTATTCTTTCTATCTTGTGAACTGGTATTTCAAAAATTTCAATTCCTTCTTTCTCAACGATTATTCTCCCCTCATCTTTTCTTACTTTTGAACCTTGTTCTGTAAGATATAATGAACTCATATTTAAAGTTTATTTATTTTATACTGAAGATACAAAATACCCAGAAATAATACCCCAGCAGGTGAAAAATTAATATTCATTTTTAAGTGTTTGTTGAAATGGTCATCAAGGATGCTTAATACTTTAAAATACATTACAAGAAAAAATATCCAGTCAACAATTCCTATAAAAAAAAGAAAGAAACTTGCAAAATAAAAAGGAAAACAAAGATAAAATCCCTTTTTTCCAATTTTACGATCTGAATTCATACGATTTAACGCAGGCATTTGCATAAAAAACCAGATGAAACAAAAAAAACCGAGTGTTATAAATATCAGAATGATTAATAAAAAAATATTAATTTTTATCAGACCATAAGATGGTGATAATTCATTATTTTCTTTGCTTATAAGTTTAAATTCTTCATTTGTTTTTTTCATTAAAGAATAGCCGCAATGAGGGCAGAAAATAAAAAAATTTTCAACGGATTTTCCACATTTTGGACATAACATATTTTCCCTCCTTTAAAATCTTCTTACAACTAATGTCCCTGCAATAAAATCGTGGAGACCTTGTTTTTTCTCTGTGAAACTGATTTCTATAAAACCTATAAATAAAAATAAACTGCTTAATAATTTACCCCAGTATCTTATATTTGCTTTATTGAAAGAAATTCTCTTTAAATTCTTATCCAGAACAGCCATTCTCATCAGAAGTTTACCAGGTGTTGCCTTAAGTTTTGAACTTTCAAATATTGCGTGATACAACCAGTCAAAAATAATTGTTATGATTAGAACTGCAATCCAAAAATCTAATTCGGGAGTAATATCTATACCAAAAAATTCCCATAAAATTATATACGGGACAAAAGATACAAGAATGACTAGTATAGAAATAAACGCAAAAATTATTATCTTATCTACAACCCATGCGGAAAATCTTCTCCAGAATCCGCAATATCTTATTTCTATAATTTGCTTTTTTCCACATCTTAAACAGAAGATTGCATTTGCAGGTATTTCTGCACCACAATTAAAACAATACTTTGAATCCAAAAAATTTACTTTTTCCATAAACTCTCCTTTTTTATATTTTAATAATTTTTGAGAATCAATACAAGGGCAGAATTGCCTATTTGATTATTTTCTTCTCATCCTTGCTATCTTATAGTGTGGGGTCAGTCATAAACCAACAACGAAGTTGTTGTTCCGAAGAGCGAAGCGATGAGGAATCTCATTTAAACATTTGTGAATAGCAAGTAATGAGATCGCCACGCCTGCATTCTGCAGGCTCGCGATGACAACATTGCGAATTGTGAATAGCGATAATAAGATTGCCACGCAACCTTCGGTTGCTCGCAATGACGGCTTTTCTTTTGTGGTCAATATGGGATTGCCACGGCAACTTCGTTGCCTCGCAATGACACCTTTTCTGTTGTAGTCAATATGGGATTGCCACGCCTGCATTCTGCAGGCTCGTGATGACTTTTTGGGTTGTAGTCAATATGGGATTGCCACGGCAACTTCGTTGCCTCGCAATGACTTCCCCTTTTTGTCATTCCGAATGAAATGAGGAATCTCATTATCTCCCTCACATTTTGATTCTGATTAATATTAATACTACATCAATATTGTAGGGTAAATCTATGTTTTTACCAAAATTCTAAAAGAGGAGCGAAGCGATGAGGGGTCTCATTTAAACATTTGCGAATAGCAAATAATGGGATTGCCACGGCAACTTCGTTGCCTCGCAATGACGGCTTTTCTGTTGTAGTCAATATGAGATTGCCACGGCAACTTCGTTGCCTCGCAATGACGGCTTTTCTGTTGTAGTCAATATGGGATTGCCACGGCAACTTCGTTGCCTCGCAATGACGGCTTTTCTGTTGTAGTCATAATGAAATTGCCACGCACCTTTCAGGTGCTCGTAATGACAAACAGGTTTGTCATTGAAATAACAAAATCTTTATACCTATCAATATAAGTATAATTCCACCTATGATCTCTGCGTTTTTTGAAAATATTTTTGCCTTCTCACCAATTATTACACCTAAAAAAGATATAAGAAAAGTTGTTAAAAAAATAATTATTCCATTTATGAAGATATTTGTCTTTAACAATGATATTCCAAAACCTACACCAAGTGCATCAAAACTTGTTACAACTGAAAGAAGAAGTAATAATCTTAAATTTTTTGTTATGCATACCTTTTCTTCCTTCCTTGAATCAATTATCATTTTTACACCAACTATTAGAAGGACGAAAAATGCTATTATCCTTGAAAAATCATCTAAAAACCTTATTATTGAGAAACCTAAAAAATAACCTGTGATAAACATCAGACCCTGAAAAAAACCAAAAGAAAAAGAAACAATCCAGGACAATTTGTATTTCTCTTCTTTTAAAGTAAGCCCTTCACAGACTGCAACTGCAAAGCAGTCCATTGAAAGGCTTACCGCTATAAAAAATACAGATAAGTATTCCCAGACTATTCAAGACTCCCTATTTTCTCCTCAACCGCTTCAAGTATTTCGCAAGATTTAACAAGTTCCTTCATCTTATTATGGTCATTGTATAATGGTCTGTCTTCTTCAAGATGTGGAACATATTTTCTTATAACCTCTTTTGCAGTCCTTACGCCAACCCCTGGTGTATATTCCCTGAAATCAAGCCCTTGTGCAGCAGCCATAAATTCAATGCCTATTATTCCATAGGAATTATCTATTATTTGATGATTTTTTAAAACTGTGTTCATACCCATAGATACGAAATCTTCCTGATCAGCAGCAGCAGGTATTGACATTATTGATGCAGGGAAGGAAAGAATTCTATTCTCGACAATCATCATATCAGCAGTATACTGGCTCAACATCATACCTGAAAACATACCAGCACCTTTTGTAAGGAATGGAGGAAGACCAACACTCAAAGCAGGATTTGTTAACCTGTTCAATCTCCTTTCTGATATCACATCAACCATCGTTAATGCTGCGCCAACCATATCCATTGGCAAAGATACAGGGGTTCCCTGGAAATTGGCACCTGTTAAAGTGAGTTTGTATTCAGCAAGAAATATAGGATTATCACCAACACCATTTAATTCTATCTCAACCTGTTTTCTTGCCCAGGAAACTGCATCGTGTGCAGCACCTATCACTTGTGGTGAAGAACGCATTGAATATGCATCCTGAACCTTTGTTTTTATAATACCTTTTAATAAATCGCTCCCCTCTATACATTTCATTATTGCCTTTGCACTCCTTATTGCACCAGGAAAACCTCTTGCTTCATGTAAACGAACATCATATGGTTTAAGATTTGCTTTCAATGCTTCAAGTGTCATAGCACAGGCAATCTCTGCCTGTTTTAGCAATCTATTTATATCATAAAGGTGTAATGCACTTACACCAGTTATAACATTTGAGCCATTAATTGCACCAAGACCATCCCTTGCTTTAAGCCCTGGTGGTTTTATACCTGCCCTTTCAAGTGCAACATTCCCTGGAAGCCTTTCTCCTTTATAATACGCTTCACCTTCTCCTAATAGAAGCAATGCTATCTGTGACATAGGTGCAAGGTCTCCACAAGCACCAACAGAACCCTTTGTGCAAACAACAGGTGTGACACCTTTATTTAACATCTCAACAAAAGTTAAAACAATCTCAGGTCTTACACCTGACCTCCCTTTTAAGAGGACATTCACCCTGCTCGTCATCGCAGCCCTCACCCATTCTATTGGCATAGGTTCGCCTATTCCAGCTGAATGGTTATAAATGAGGTATCTTTGAAATTGTTCAACCTGTTCGTCAGTAAGAATAACCTCTGAAAATTCTCCAATACCAGTATTGATTCCATACATAATTTCTCTTGCCTTTATTTTTTCCTCAAGCATTTCCCTGCATTTTTTCACACCTTCCATTGCTTCCTGTGATACTTCAATCTTTTCTCCATACCTTGCAATCCTAACAAGTTTTTCAATTGTAAGGCTCTTACCATCAAGAACTATTGACATATTTTCCTCCTATTCAATGTTAAATATACCTTTGTTCATTATTATTTTATCATCTACCTCAATAGTTGGTTCTTTAACAAGACCATCTATATGAGAATTAACATAAACATTTCCACCAAAGGTTGTGTTATTACCGAATGCAAAATGAACAGTTCCCATCACCTTCTCATCTTCAAGAATGTTCCCAGTTAGTTTTGCCTTTGGGTTCGTCCCAATCCCAAATTCAGCAATGTTTCTTGCCTCTTTTCCGCATCTTTGGAATATCTTTTCAAGATACCCGGAACCATCACCTTCAACACTTTCAACATATCCATCTTTCACTTCAACCTTCAATACCCTATTTAAAAGACCATAACCTGCTAATGAGCCATCTATAACAATAATACCATTTGCTGTCCCTTCAATTGGTGCTATATATGATTCACCTGCTGGAAGATTACCAAATGCACCAGGTGATGTTAATATACCAGTATCAGAATGTGCACTCCTACCTGTTATTGAAAATGTTATATCAGTTCCTGTATCTGTATAAACATGGACATTTTTACCTCTTGTTAGAATAATTGAAATTTTCTCTGATATTTCCTTCACTTCGTAATAATCAACATTCATTGTTCTTGTTAAAATATCCTCCGTTATTCCTGGAAGAGTTGCTATCCTTACACCTTTCTTTGATGCTTCAAGCCTTGCCTTCGTATGGCTTAAAGATTTTATCGTAGGAATAATAGCCACATCAACATCAAGCAGTGCATTTGCTATTGATTTAGGCGGTTCCTCACCATCCTGTAATCTTGGAAGGATTTCAACATAAATTGCTTCAGCACCAATCTCTATACCAACCTGAAAAAAAACCTTCCCGATGTCTTTAAGAATTGTATCAGTTATAACAAGTAGTGATTCATTCTTTTTTAGACCAAGACAATCTTTCAATGCTATCTCAGCAGATTTTTTTATCATCTTTCCTCCTTCATTTCGATTAATTTTTTTGCGTGTAAATATGCAGACTCTGTTATTTCTTCTCCTCCAAGCATCCTTGCTATCTCTTTTATTCTTTCCTCACCATCAAGTTTTTTCACAAATGTTCTTGTCCTACCTTTTTTGGTTTCTTTACCCACAAAGTAATGAGAATCGCCAAGTGCTGCAATAATGGGAAGATGAGTAATACAAAATACCTGTCTGTAATTACCTATCTCTTTCATTTTCTTTCCAACTATTTCAGCGGTTCTACCACTTATACCAACATCTATCTCATCAAATACAAGTCCTTCAACTTCATCATTTATACCTATCACGGATTTTAATGCTAACATAACCCTTGAAAGTTCACCACCTGAAACTATTGACTTTAAATTTCTTGTCCCTTCTCCAACATTTGGAGCAAAGAGGAAATAAACATCATCTATTCCATTTCTATCCATATTCTTTTCTTTTATCTCTACATAAAAATAAGCATCCTGGAAACCAAGTTTTTTCAACTCATTCGTAATCACTTCCTGAAATTCCTTTCCCTTTTCTTTCCTTATATCCGATATTATTCTACTCATTTCTTTCGTCTTCAATTCTAATTCTTCAAGTTCTTTTTTTATCCTCTCAATAGTTAAATCAAAATTTTCTATCTCTTCTATCTCATTCTTTATCCTTTCGCCATACTCAATAATCTCTTTTATTGTCCCGCCGTATTTCTTTTTCAGTCTCTGTATCAAACTCAATCTCTCATTCATCCTCTCTATCTCTTCAGGCTCATATTTTAGTGATTCTCTCTTCCTTGAAATTTCATAATGCACATCCTGAATTATACTTAATGCATCGCTAAGATTATTAACAGAATCAATATATACTTTATCATAACCTGAAATTTCTTGTAATTTCTTTATAACCCTGCTTAAAACAATTGTTACAGATTCTTCCCTTTCACCTAAATTTATTATAACATCATCAAGAATACCTTTTATCTTTTCAAAATTTGAGAGAACATCAAGTTGCTCTTTAAGTGTTACATCCTCATTCTCTATAAGTTTTGCATCACTTATTTCTTTTATCTGGTATTCTAAAAACTCTTTCTTTTTTAAACCTACTTCTTTTCTTTTTAAAATATCATCAAGTTCTTTTTTCTTTTCAATGTATTTGTCATATAAAGAACCGAACTCAATCCTCTTCTGTTCTATTTTCCCAAACCTGTCCAAATAATAAATATGTGAAGATTCATCAAGAAGAACCTGATGTTGATGCTGACCATGAATATCAAAAAGTTTTCTTCCAATACCTGTTAAAACCTTCATAGAAACCTTTGAATTGTTTATATATATGCTACCCTTACCATCCCTTGTGAATATCCTTTTTATAATAAGTTCAGAATCATTCTCTATCCCATACTCTTCAATTTCTTTCTTCAATCTTTCTGAAAGTGAGAAAACACCTTCAATTACAGACTCTTTCTCTCCTTCCCTTATATCATCAACATTCAGTTTCTCTCCCAATAATCCTGATAGTGCTTTTATAATAATTGACTTCCCAGCACCAGTCTCACCAGTAAAAACAATGAAACCTTCATCAAACTCCAATCTCAATTCTTCAATAAGTGCAAAGTTCTTAATATATATTTCCTTTAACATTATCCCCAGTTCAATTTATTCCTTAAGATCTGGGAATAACTTTTATTCCCCATCTTAAGGATTTTAACATTATAATCACCTCTTGTAATACAAACCTTTCCATTTGTATTTATCTCCTCAAAGTATTGTCCATCAGCAACAACAAGTGCCTCATTTTTTATAATTTTCGCCTCAATCTTAGAATCTTCGCTCAGAACGAGGGGCCTGAAACTCAATGTGTGAGGACTTATAGGTGTAAGAATTATTGAATTCATATTTGGTTTCAATATTGGACCACCGCAAGCAAGTGAATATGCTGTTGAACCTGTTGGTGTTGAGAATATCAAACCATCGCAGGAAACATCCGTTAAATACTCTCCATCTATTGTGAGTGAAATCGTTACCATTCTTATTGACTTTGATGTTATCGCTATTTCATTCAATGCAGTGAATTCTTTATTTCCTAAAACTGCCTTCACAGTCATTCTCTCTTCAATCTTGAAATCTCCCTCTTTTATCTTTTGTAAAGTTTTATCAACCTCATCAATTGTGATCTCTGTGAGATAACCGAGACCACCTGCATTTATTCCAACAATTGGTATGTTTCTATCCTTTATCTCCATTGCAGTTCTTAAAAATGTTCCATCACCGCCTATTGCAAAAATAATATCGCCTTCTGGAAGAAACTCTTTATATTCAATATTGTTCTCATTACACCATTGTTTTATCTTGTTAACTATACAATGTGCCTTATCTTTTGTCTCATTATAATAAACCGATATCTTCATAATACCTCACATTTTATAAATCTTTTTTTACCTGTAAAGTCTTTTAAAATCTCAAAACTATATTTTTTATCCTTAAAATCTATATCAAAATTATCTGCCTCAATAATCATAAAACCTTTCTTCTTCAAGAAAACAATACCTTCATCTATAATTTTTTTTATATAATAATTCCCATCTTCCTTTCCGTCAAGTGATAGTTTAGGTTCTTTTTTTACATTCTCAGGAAGTTTATCAATAAAATTTGAAGGGATGTAAGGTGGATTAGAGAGAATTGCATCAAAAATCTTCTTTTCCTTGAATGGTTTAAAGATATCACCTTGAATAAGAAAAACCCTGTTTTCAAGTTTATATCTTTTTATATTCTCCTTCGCAACCTTCAATGCATCAAAAGAAATATCAGTGGCAAATACTATTGCATCTTTTTTTAAAACTGCTATAGAAACCGCTATTGCTCCTGAACCTGTGCAGAGGTCACATACAAAAGGATTCTTCATATATTTTAAATTTTCAATTGCATATTCAACAAGATTTTCTGTTTCAGGTCTCGGTATAAAAACATTCCTGTCCACAAAGAGGTTAAGATTCATAAATTTTACGGATTTTGTGATATACTGGAGGGGTTCCCCATCTTTTACCATCTCAATTGATTCAAGGATTTCCCATGCAATATCATCATCTATTTCCTCAAACATTATCAGAGAATGAAAACTCTTTCCCGTTAAACTTTCGTATATCTCTTTTAAGATTGAAATATACTCATTATAATCCGTATCTTTAATTATCTCTCTTCCTTTCCTGAAAAGTTCCTCAATCCTCACCTTTGCTCCTCAAACTTATCTGGAGGTTCTCAATAAGTTCATCAAGTTCCCCTTCAAGGAAACTTTCAAGGTCATAACTTGTAAAATTTATCCTGTGGTCTGTAAGCCTGTTCTGAGGGAAATTGTATGTCCTGATTTTTTCACTCCTGTCTCCTGTTCCAATCTGGTTCTTTCTTATAGCACCAATTTCTTTCTCCCTTTTTTCCTTCTCAATCTGGAACAATTTTGACCTCAATATACTCATAGCCCTTAACCTGTTCTGGAATTGAGACCTTTCATCCTGGCAGGTAACAACTATTCCTGTTGGTATATGAGTAAGCCTCACAGCAGTTGCAACTTTATTCACATTTTGTCCTCCAGGACCTGATGCATTGTAAAATTCCATCTTTATATCCTTCTCTTCTATCTTCAATTCAAAATCTTCAAGTTCCGGGAGAACAGCAACTGTTGCAGCAGATGTGTGTATCCTACCACCTGATTCAGTTATAGGAATCCTCTGAACCCTGTGAACACCACTCTCAAATCTTAAAACCCCGTATGCACCCTCTCCTTTCACAAGGAATATAATCTCTTTAAAACCACCTATATCAGAAGGATGGCTTGACATAACCTCCATCTTCCACCCTTTCTTCTCAATGAACTTTGTGTACATCCTGAAGAGGTCTTTAGCGAATAAAGTTGCCTCATCACCCCCAGTCCCAGCCCTTATCTCAACAATTGCATTTTTTTCATCCTCTTTCTCCCTTATAAGAAGGGAGTTTATTATCTTTCTTTCAAGAATGCTTTTTTTATTATATAATTCTTTCAATTCATCCTTTGCAATCTCTTTTAACTCTTCATCATCACCTTCAATTAACTTCTCATCCTCATCTATTTTTTTTATAACATCCTCATAATCCTCGTAATTCTTTAAAATCTCTTCAATCTCCCTCAATTCTTTCTGTAAACTTCCCATCAATCTTCTATCTTTAAAAACCTTCTCACTCATCAATAGAGCATTTATCTCTTCTTTCCTTTCTATTTTCTTCTTTATTTCTTCTTTTATGTTAATCATAATCACCTTTTGAGATTTTTTTCAATTCATAGAGTATGTTAAGTGCTTCAATAGGTGTTATCTTTTCAGGTTCAATCTTCTTCAATCTTTCAAGAATTAAGTCCCTCTCATCTTTGAATAAGGATACCTGAAAGTATTTTGGTGGATGATGATAGATCACCCTGTCGTCTTTTTCAAGGTCTTTCAATATCTCTTTTGCCCTTCTTATAACAGATTCAGGAAGACCAGCAAGTTTTGCGACCTCAATACCATAACTCCTATCAGCCTTTCCCTTCCTCAATTTCCTTAAGAAAATAATTCCTTCTTCACTCTCTTTCACATCAACAGTGTAATTAACAATATTCTTATAATATGATTCTATATCTGTGAGTTCGTGATAATGTGTAGCAAAAAGAACCTTTGGTGGTTTAACCATTTTGGCGAAAAATTCAACACATGCCCAGGCGATTGCAAGACCATCATAGGTGCTTGTCCCTCTCCCTATCTCATCAAGTATAACAAGACTTCTTTCACTAACATTGTTAAGTATAACTGATGTCTCATTCATTTCAGCGAGGAATGTAGAAACACCCCTTGATAAATCATCAGATGCACCAATCCTTGTGAATATCCTGTCAACAACACCAATCTTTGCTTCCTTTGCAGGGACAAAAGAACCTATTTGTGAAAGAAGAACTATCAATGCAACCTGTCTTAAATATGTTGATTTACCTGCCATATTTGGACCTGTTATTATATGTATTATCTCTTCCTCATTCAAATCTGTTGAATTAGGAATATAATCACCTGGTGGTAGTATTTTTTCAACGACAGGATGTCTCCCATCTTTTATCTTTATAACATTCTCTTCTGTTATTTCTGGGATTGTATAATCGTTTTCATAAGCAAGCAAGGCAAAGGAGGAATAAATGTCTATCCTTGATATGAAATCTGATAATGATTTAAGTTTATCAATCTCTTCCTTCAATTCCTCTCTCAAATTTGAGAATATCTCCAATTCTATCTTTTTTATCTTTTCTTCAGCACCAAGTATTTTTTCCTCAAAATTTTTTAGTTCATCAGTGATGAACCTCTCTGCATTTGTGAGTGTCTGTTTCCTTATATAATGATTCGGGACTAAAGATAGATTAGATTTTGTTACTTCTATGTAATATCCAAAAACTGTATTATAACCAACCTTAAGAGAACTTATCCCTGTCTTTTCCTTCTCCCTCTTTTCAAACTCAATAAGCCACTTCTTACCATTTCTGCTTATATTCCTCAACTCATCAAGTTCTGATGAAACACCTTCTTTTATAAAATTACCATCTGATATTGAAACAGGTGGAGAATCTATTATTGTTTTCTTTATCTTCTTTGATATAAAATCAAGTTCCTCTATATCAATTATCTCTTTCTTTATTATTTCAAGATTTGATGATAGCAATAAATTTTTTATCCTTCCAAACGCATCAATTGATAAAGCGAGTGAATAAACATCCCTTGGATTTGCCTTTGATGTTGCAATCCTTCCTGTTAATCTTTCAATGTCCTGAATATTTTTTAATTCCTCCCTCAACTTATAAACGATTGATATATTATCATAAAATTCTTTAACAAAATTCAGCCTCTTTTTTATTTCATTTTTATTTTTCAAAGGGAAAAGAAGGTATTTTTTAAGGAGCCTTCCTCCCATTGGGGTTATTGTATAATCTATTGAAGATACAAGAGAACCTTCATATGAACCATCTATCTTCTTAAATATCTCAAGATTCCTTATCGTTGACTTATCAAGAAACATATAATCACTATTTGAATAATGCGTTATCTTCTTTATATGGGAAAGATTTGCTCTTTGAGTATCGCTAATATACCATATAAGTGAACCTGCTGCTATAATTTCTTTCTCATCTTCAAGCCCCAGAGATTGGATTGTATGAATGTTAAATTGTTTCTTTAAAACCTCTTCACAAAAAGAAAAATTAAAAATACTTTCATCTAAGAATGTCTTAGGAATATCTATTGAAATTGATTCACCTTCTCTAAGAACAATCTCCTGTGGGTTAATCCTCTGGATTTCAATTATAGGGTCTTCTGTTAATCCTGCGTAAAATTCACCTGTTGATGTATCAGCAAATGCAAGGCCATATCTTCCATTCTCGCCATATATACCCATTATATATATATTTGTTTTCTTATCAAGGAGTGAAGGAATTGTTATTGTTCCTGGTGTTATTACTTCTATAACATCCCTGTCAACAATTTTTTTCCCTTTCTGTGGTTCTTCAAGTTGCTCACATATTGCAACCTTGTATCCAGATTTTACAAGTCTTGAAATGTATGTCTCCGCTGACTTCACCGGAACACCTGCAAGTGGAACCCTTTCACTTTTACCATGATTCCTTGATGTTAAAGTGATATTTAACACCTTTGAAGAAAGTTCAGCATCTCCATAGAATGTTTCGTAAAAATCTCCTACCCTGAAAAGGAGAATAGCATCCTGAAACTTTTTCTTTATTGAATGATACTGCTTAAGCAAGGGTGTCAGGGTAGACATATATACTGTATGTATCCAATGTAGTTATTTTCTTTAAGCCTTTTTAGTTCTTCCTGTGCTGATGCCTTATCAGGGAATTTTCCCACAAAAACCTTTATAAGTTCCCCAATTTTCACAATATAAGCATCGTATCCTTCATCTCTAAATTTCTTCATATATTCCTTTGCAAATCTTTCTTCCCTGAAAGCACCTATCTGTATAGCGTAAACGAAATTTTTTTTCTCTTTCTTTTTCCATTCAAGGGATTTAGAAGTATCACCAATAGTTATATAGCATAGAGAAATCCAGTATTTTGCTGATTCAACAATTGTCTCGTCCTTTGATTTAAGTAGCAGGTTTAATGTGTTTATAGTTCCTTTATAATCCCCAAGGACAAAATCAAACATACCTATCCTAAGAATTGAACTATCAGAGAAAGGTGTTTTTGAATAATCAGATATTATCCTTCTATAAATCTCCATTGCCTTTAAAGGGTCTTCCTCTTTCCTTGCAATGTTAAAAAGGGAATCAGCAGGTGATAAAAAGAAAAGGATAAAAATCATAAATCCCTATTCCCCCTATTTGTTTGAATATAGAACTCAAACTTCAAATTTATTGTATCACCACCTGATTCCTCCATCTTAATCATCTTTCCATAAACATCTGAATCAGGTTTAAAGAAATAATACTTCCCGAAATCAAATGTTATCTCATTCTTTATATAATTGTTCCCGCTATCTTCTGGTGCTTCATCAAGGTCAACAGCACTAACATATATACCATATGGTGCTTTAATCCTCACATCTGAACTGTATTTATAGAATTCAATATACCCGTAATAATTATTATGGTAATAAAAATCAAATCTACCAAAATCACAAATAATTATTTCTCCTATATCAGAAATAACACCTTCAGGTAATTCAAGCCTTCCACATCCTGTAAAAAGTATCAATATTAAAACAGGAAGGACATTTAAAATCAAATTTTTCCATTTCATATCCGCACTCCTTACATTTATAGACTTTTCTATAATTTAAAATATTCTGGAGTTCGTCAATCTCTGATTTTATTCTGTTGAAATCAATAATGCTCAAAACTTTTATCCTTGTAACAACATTCTCTGGATAGAATCTTTCATCTTTAAGTAATGCAAGCAGATCCATAACTTTTATTTTATCTTTTTTCTTCGCCATCATCTCTGCGAACTTTGCAATAACTGAAACATTATCTTTATCCTTTTTTATAATCTCATTGAAGAAATCCTCAAGTTCACCAAATTTACCTTTCTGGAAGGATTTCTGTTCCAAATGTTCTATACATAAATCAAAATATCCTGGATTTTCAAGAATGAGTTCCTTCATCTCTTTTATTCCATCATCCTCCCTTCCAAGATGGAATAGATACAATGAAAATGCGTAATGAGCAAGTGGAATATCTGATTTTAATCCTGTCTTTATATATGAGAATGCACTTTGTGGATTTTTATTCAGCATTTTCAAACCAACATAAGAAGAATATGCTGCAATCTTCTCTTTATCACTATAAAAATCTTTTCCAATATTAAAAGCGTTCTCCCATTCCTCAATTTCTTCATAGAGATTCATTAGTTTTATCAGTGTCTCTTTTGATGTATCACCTTCTTTTAATGCGATATTTAAAGAGTTTATAGCCTCCTTTTTCTCCCCTTTCATAATGTAATCTTCTGCAAGGCTTTTAGATGTTCTTATTTTCATGTTGCTATCAAGTCCAGGTTTCACAAGGATATTTTTATGAACACCAATTGCAGCATCAAAATAACCTTTTTTCCTCAATATATCACCAACCAAAAGATATGCATTAACATTCTCAGGATTCCTTTCCCATGCAATATTTAAATAATTGAACGCATTATCATAATCAGAAGAAGCATATTGTTCAAGACCTTTTATATAATCCACTGGTATATTCTCTCTCTCTTTTTTTATCTTCGTAGATTTATATGCAACCCAGAATATGAGAAGAAATAAAACGATGAATGTGAAAATAAGCGGATAGTATATCATTTATTTCCCCCTTCTTTCTTAATCTCATTCAAAGGGACATTCCTCAATGCCTTTATCTCATCAGTTAATTCTTTGTTCCTCTTTTCAATTTCCCAGAGTTTCTGTCTTATTCTCAATTCATTCAATCCTGCAATTATTACTGCAACGATTATCCCTGCTGCGAATGATTCTATCATAACAAGGGTTAAAGGGACATCTTTAAAAATCCTTGTGAAAAGTGCAACATCTGTAAGGGTATTCCCATTCTGTATCCCAAGTATGGTAAGAAAAAGGATTGCAATACAGGATAAAAGGACTATCACAAAACCCATTATTCCTCCTTTTTTAATATTTTTCCTATAAGTGTATTTCCCTGAACATCTATTATTTCAACTTCCATCTCTTTACCAAGTTCTGCATCTTCATTCACAACTATGTTCTTACCATCAAAACCTTTACAAAGGATTCCTCCTTTTTTTGCATAACTTAATCCTATACATTTTTTTCTTTTACCGAGCATATTAAGGCTTTTTTCTTTTGTTATTACATATTGGATACCTATAACCTTTCTTAATCTCCTTTTCTTCTCTTCATCATCTATAAATTCATCCATAAGGGATGAGAGTGTTTTTTCCCTTGGAGAGTATCTGAACATAAATGCATAATCAAACCTTATCATCTTTATAAGTTCAACTGTCTTTTCAAAATCTTCCTCTCTCTCCGAAGGAAAACCTACGAGTATATCCGTTGTCAATGTTATATCATCCACAATATCCCTTATTCTTCCTATTAAATCAATATATTCCTCACTTGTATAACCTCTTCCCATCAGTTTCAAAATCCTATCCGAACCTGATTGAACAGGTAGGTGTAGGTATCTTGTTATATTTTCCCTTTCTTTCATAAGTCTAAATATATTTAAGTCTACATCTTTTGGATGAGATGTCAAGAAACTTATCATTTTTATTCCAGTATCAGAGACCATTCTTAAAAGTTCTGTAAAATTTACACCTTCATAATAATATTCATTCACATTCTGTCCTATAAGTATCACCTCTTTCACACCATTCTCCTTCAAAGTATGAACCTCTTTTAAAATAGAATGATAAGGTCTTGACCTTAATCTTCCTCTTAAATAAGGAACGATGCAGTAGGAACAGAAATTATCACATCCCCTTGTTATAGCAACATAGGATGAAATTGATTTATTCTTATATATTACATCATCATATAATTCATTCTCTTTCTCTATATAAATTCCTTCCTCAATAATCTTTACAGCATTTTTGTAATCATCTGGTCCCATAAGGAAATCAGCAGAATTAAAACCTTTATCCTTCAAATTCTTTCCGAGGCATCCAATAAAACCTATTTTAACACCATCTTTTTTGAGATTAAAAAACCTTCCTAAAGCCCTTTTTTCAGCATGCTCCCTAACAGAACATCCATTTATGAAGATGATATTTGCATCCCTTATATTTTCTGTGTAATTATAACCATTCAAGAGAAGTATATCTTTCAATATATTAGAATCATAAATATTCATCTGACAGCCGTATGTTATTATGTGAAAATTCTTATACTTTTTCTCCATATGTTCTATCATTTGTTATCTTTGTTATCCTCACGAAAACAGGTTCAAAAAATGGTTCTTTACTGAAAAGAACCCTTATGTAGTTTGGAGTGAATCCATAATATAACTTATCATCCTTATCAATCTTTCTAACAGGGAATACCTTATAAATTTTCCCAAGCATCTTCTCCCTGAATCTATAATTATTCCTATCTCCATATTCCTTCATTATCTTAGCCCTTTCTATCTTTAAAGAATCGGGTATCTTCTCCTCAAAAAGTTTTGCGAGTGTGAAAGGTCTTGGTGAGAACCTGAATATATGAAGGTATGTGAAATCTGCCTCTTCAATAAGTTTTAAAGAATTATTGAATGCCTCATCATCTTCATAAGGGAAACCAACAATGAAATCAGCACCAATATTAACATCTTCCCTTATCTTTCTAATCTTTTCAACAATCCTTAAAGTATCTTCCCTTTTATATCTCCTTTTCATCAAACGCAATATCCTGTTATCACCACTTTGCTGTGAAATATGAATATGAGGTGCAAGATTATCATAATGGAAAAGGTCTATCAACTTCTCATCTATATTATTTGGGGATAAAGAGGAAAGCCTCAAGTGGATCTTCTTGGAAAGTATCTTCTCAACAAGGTCTGAAAGTTTCAATCCATCATATTCGTAATTACCAATATGAGTTCCTGTTAAGATGATTTCGCAATAACCTCTTTGTATCTTCTTTTCAAGTTCCTCCATTATCTTTGAAGGAGGTATACTTATATTCTCTCCCCTTGCATAAGGAACAATACAATACGAACAGAAATTATTACAACCATATTGTATCTTTAAATAAGCCCTCATCCTCTCCTGGATGATATTCACATCATCATTTTTTATTTCAAAAAATTTAGCACCTTCAAATTCATAAGGGAAAAGTTTCGCATGGCATCCAAGGACAAAAATATTATCCGTTATCCTCTTTGCCCTTCTGAAAAGATTCCTTGATTGATGGCCTGCAAGTGATGTGACAGAACAGGTATTCACATAAATAAGATCAGGTTTATTATCAATACTCACAATTTCATCACCTTTTTTTATATGTATTTCTTTTATTCTTTCGCTCTCATACTGGTTTAATTTACATCCAAGTGTAAGGATTGCAACTCTCATATAATAAATATATAAAAATTCTTTTGAATGTCAAAGGTGATAAGAATAAGAAAAAATCATTTGAGCCATATCTTAAATAGAACCATTATTGCAATCACTGCATCCTTCCAGTGGATCTTTTTCCCCTCTTTTTCCGTCCTTCCTTTATAATGAATAGGTAATTCCCTTATCTTTATCCCTTTTCTGAGAAGTTTTGCAGTTATTTCAGGTTCAATATCAAACCTTGAAGATTCAAGTTTTAGACCTTTGAGAATATCTGTTTTCACAAGTTTATAGCATGTCTCCATATCAGAAATATTTCCTCCAAATAATATATCTGTAAGTATTGTTAGAACTCTGTTTGCAAAATAACTATGTGGCAAAAATCTCCCTTTACCTTTAAACCTTGAGCCATAAACAGCGGAAAGATTTTTTTCTATAGCATATTTGAATAATACTGGTATGTCTTCTGGTGAATATTCAAAGTCTGCATCCTGAATGATTGTGTAATCACCTTCTGCATATTTTAATCCTGTTCTTATAGCGCTCCCTTTACCTTTATTCCTTTCATGGAAAATCACCTTTATCCCATCTATTCTTTTTAGAATTTCCTGTGTTCCATCTTTTGAGAAATCATCAACAACTATAATCTCTTTCTGAATATCTATCCCTTTCACAATATTTACAAGTTTCTCAATAAAATCCTTCTCATTATATACTGGAATAATTATTGAAAGTTTCATAGATAAAGATTACATAAAAATAAAAAAAAGGCAAGGGATTTTTTAATTTCAAAGAGAATTATGATGATATAAGTTTTTTTGCTGTCTCAAAAAAATCTTTATGGATAAATATTTTTATCT
>Ga0078972_1009796_pt1 | contig 18545 bp, 20 predicted proteins | sample YelNatPaOPGAMG01_FD_67568 | JGI IMG/M metagenome (GOLD analysis project Ga0078972, IMG submission 67568) | Hot spring thermophilic microbial communities from Obsidian Pool, Yellowstone National Park, USA - OP-RAMG-01 (SPADES assembly) (version 2) | ecosystem: Environmental > Aquatic > Thermal... | reverse complement strand
CAATCCCCACTGAGGATGGATTTCAGGGATTTGCTCGGTCTTGCGACTTGGCAAAACCCGTTGTTGCCATCCATTGTAACATGTGTGTAGCCCAGGGTATAAGGACCATGCTGACTTGACGTCTGCCCCTCCTTCCTTCCCGCCAAAGGCGGGACCGTTTCCTGTGACAGATTTAACACAGGATAGGGGTTGCGCTCGTTGTCCCACTTAAGGGCACTCCTCACGGAACGAGCTGACGACAGCCATGCAGCACCTGTCCCGACCTGCTTGCGCATCCCCCGATTTTCATCGAGGTAGAACGTCGGGATGTCAAACCCTGGTGAGGTTCTTCGGTTCGTTTCGAATTGAACCACATGTTCCACTGGTTGTGTGCCTCCCCGCCAATTCCTTTGAGTTTCAACCTTGCGGCCGTACTCCCCAGGCGGCCTGCTTAACGGGTTACCTTCGCCACACCATCCAGACGTAATGTCGGGACAATGCAGCCAGCAGGCATTCGTTTACGGCTAGGACTACGCAGGTCTCTAATCTGCTTCGCTCCCCTAGCTTTCGTGTCTCAGCGTCAGTTATCTTCAAGAGACTCGCCTTCGCCACTGGTGTTCCCTAGAGTATCAACGCATTTCACTACTCCTCTCTAAGTTCCAGTCTCCCTAAAGAAAACTCCAGCTTATTAGTATCACCTCCTTTTTTCCCGTTAAGCGGGAAAATTTAAGAGGTGACTTAATAAACCGCCTACACGACCTTTTACGCCCAGTAAAACCGGATAATGTTTGGGGCCCACGTATTACCGACGCTTCTGGCACGCAGTTAGCGGCCCCTTTCTAGTAGGGTACCGTCAATCCCGCCAAAAGCGGGACTTCTTCCCCTACCACAGTAGTTTACACTCCTAAGAGCTTCTTCCTACACGCGGCGTCGCGCGGTCAGGCTTTCGCCCATTGCCGACTATTCCTGATTGCTGCCTCCCGTAGGAGTGGGGCCCGTGTCTCAGTGCCCCTCTGGCTGACCACCCTCTCAGGCCAGCTACCCGTCGTAGGCTTGGTAGGCCATTACCCTACCAACTACCTGATAGGCCGCAGGTCCCTCCCAAAACGAGCGGTTAAGCTCTTTAATCCGACGTAACGCCGGATACTATAAGGTATTACCTCATCTTTCGACGAGCTATTCCTTATTTTGGGGTAGGTCCCTACGTGTTACTCAGCCGTCCGCCGCTAACCTCGTCCTCTGGACGAGAAAATCGAAATTTGAATATCGAAACTCAAAACAAATTGTTTCGAATTTTCATACTTCGGATTTCCTTGTCCAAAGGACAAGATGCGCTCGACTTGCATATCTCAGGCACGCCGCCAACATTCATCCTGAGCCAGGATCAAACTCTTAAAAAATTGGATATTTTAGGAAAATTCCCTCCCGACGTAGTGTCGGGACGGGATCCTAACCCGTTTACCAAACTAAAACCATTTTTTCAAAGTGCGTTTCATGAAGTTTACGAGAATATAATTTTATATCAACGCAGGAGAAAAGTCAACCTGATTATATTCAATTAGAGCAAAAATCCTTATTGGATCCTCAATCTTACCAAATCATTTCGATTTTTGGCGATTTTCATAATTCCATTAATCGTTGCATCCAAAGGGTTTTCGGCGCAGAAAACATCAATTTTAATTTCATTGGCAAAAAAATTATCAATCCCTTTAATATTGGCCAAACCACCCGACAAAACTATTCCTCTTTTAAAAATCTCATCAACTACTTCCGGAGGCGATGTTTCTATCAATTCCTTGATGGCGTCGATAATCTGGTTGAAATTGGCTAGGAGCGCCTCCTTTATTTCCGACGTTTTGACTCTAACCGATTTGGGAAGACCTGTTTCCAAAGATTTGCCTCTGATTGTAGTTGTTTTTTCCTCATTAACAAAGTTAAGAATGTCTATTTTTAAATGTTCGCAAGTCGCTTCACCTAAGATTACACCATATTTTAAGTAAATATAATTATAAATTAACTTATTCATGTGTTCGGCGGCGTTTTTAAGCGACTTCTGACCAACGATGCCGCCGCCACTGATTATTGCCAATTCGATCAGCCCACCGCCAAGATCAGCGATAAGATTGGGCTGGTGGGAAAAAATATGCAAACTGCTCCCTGCGCCGGTTAAGAGCGGTTTCTCGACGACAATAACCTCTGAGCAACCAGCTTTCAATAAGACTTCCTCAACCGCCTTTCGCTCAATTTCGGTAGCAACAGAAGGAACAACAACGATTGCAGTGATAGCCGGTTTGATGAGATGATTGGAAAAATAGAGAAAAACCGATTTTTCTAGAAAATTTTTAATCAAAGAAACCTCGGCATCAAAATCGGAAACCACACCGCCGATTACAGGCCGAATTATCTTGATAAACTCTGGCGTTTTCCCGAGAATGGTTTTAGCCTCTTTGCCGAAAAAGATATGTTCCTTTGTTCTTGTATTATAGCCAAGATAGGTAGGTTCTCTAAGGACGATCCCTTTGTCTTTAATGGCAATTCTTGTTGTTGAAGTACCTAAATCAAAATAAACTTCAAGATTGGAAAAAGGAAAATTGATTTTTTTTAGGTTTCCGATAAAATTAAACATAATGAAGCAAAATCATAAATCAAAAATCAAAAATCAAAATTTAATAAACATCCTCGACAAACTTTTAAGATATTTATATTATGCCCTATTTGCCTTAACTCCTCTTGTTATGGCTTCAAATACTTCTGAACTTTTTGAGTTTAACAAAATGGTTCTTATCTACTCGGTTTCGATTTTGGTGTTTTTTCTCTGGTCAACAAAAATTATTTTAGCAAAAAAAGCGATTTTTAAAAGAACGCCGCTTGATATACCGATAGGTTTGTTTTTAACTTCGCAAATTCTCTCAACTCTGTTTTCCATCGATCTTCAGACGTCGATTTTTGGTTATTATGGTCGTTTTAACGGCGGACTTATTTCCATTATAGCTTATTTGATTTTGTTTTACGGTTTCATTTCCAATTTTGATACTAGAGAAGAAATAAAAAAAATGATTATAACAACAATTAAAATTTCTCTCGCTGTTTCCTTTTTTGTCATCTTATGGGGATTACCTGGCCGATTTGGGCATGATTTGTCGTGCTTATTATTTATGGGGCGTTTTGACAATAATTGTTGGACTGATCAGTTTCGTCCGGCCGAACGGATGTTTTCTACTTTGGGCCAGCCCAACTGGTTGGGCGCTTATTTGGCGATTAATTTTTTTTTGGGGCTTTATTTCTTCCTTCGTGATGAAAATGAAATTCTTTCTTCTCATCGTCACAACCTAATCTATTTCCTTTATCTTATTTTCAATTTTGTTGGCATCATCTTCACCCGCTCCCGCTCCGCTTTATTGGCTGTTTTCGCCGGTATGATTATTTTCGTTCCTGCGGTTGTTATCAGCAAAAAGTGGTTTGTCTGGAATTTTTCCTTTCAAAAAAAACTCCTTCCCTTGCTTGTTGCTTTGCTTATTCCAATAGTTGTTTTCAAGACCGGTATCGCCGGGCTCGATCGTTATCTAGAAATTGATATTTTTCCCGTTTTTGAAACCCATCCTAAACAAGCAAAACCTAGTTCGAAGATCGAAGTAAAGACTGGGGTTGCCAACGTAACGGAATCTTTTGACATCAGAAAAATCGTTTGGCAGGGAGCTTATGATTTGGGGAGAAAATATCCGCTTTTTGGAACAGGGGTGGAAACTTTTGCTTATTCTTATTATTTTGTCAGACCGAAAGAGCACAACCTGACTTCGGAATGGGACTTTTTATATAACAAAGCCCATAATGAATACCTTAACTATTTTGCTACAACCGGAAGCATAGGATTAATGACTTATTTAGTTTTTATTGGCGGATTTATATATTATTGTTGTATTGAGATCAAAAATCAAAAATCAAAAATCAAAATTAAAATTAAAAATTCAAAATCAAACAACAATACAACATTGCAACAGTTTAGCAATAATAATTTATTGCTAATTTGTTTACTTATAGCGTGGTTGACGATTTTAATTACCAATTTCTTTGGTTTTTCCACCTCGACCATCAATCTGTTTTTTTATCTGATTCCAGCCTGGTTTATGGCATTATGCATGGTCAGATCAGCTATGATTTCAAAAACGTCAGACTATTTTTCTTTAAGCAATTTAACTAGAAATCAGAAAATATCCTTAACTTTAGTTTCGGTATTGACGATTTATTTTTTAATAAGGACAATCGGATACTATTTAGCTGACATAAATTATGCTCAAGCCGATAATTATAGCAAAATGGGCGATTACCAGACGGCTGCCAATTTGCTCTACAGCGCTTTGAAATTGAAAAATGAGCATGTCTATGAGGATAAATTATCCTATATTTTGGCCAATTTGTCTTTTATCGCTTCCTATCAAAAGCAACCGGAGATGGTTGATAAGCTGATGTCTATTTCTGATAGTTACAATCAAAAAAGTCTCAGACGAGCGCAAAAAAATGTCCTTTACTGGAAAACTCGAGCTAAAAACCTTTATCTTTTCTATCAGATTAAACTGGATAAGAAATATCTTGAAGAAGGAATCTATGCTCTAGAGAAAGCCGAAAATCTTGCCCCGACCGATCCAAAAATCCCTTATAGTAAGGCGATTTTTTACTCGCTTCTTTTGGATGAAACGAAAGAAGACGAAAAAAAGAAAGAAATACAAGCTCTTTCTTTAAAAGCGGTTGAGGAAACGATCAGCCTTAAACCCGATTATCGTGATGGCTATTTTCTCAAAGGCCAGTTGCTAAAAAAATATGGCCGTAACGATGAAGCTAAAGCTGTTTTCAAGTATATTTTGAAAAACATTAACCCAAATGACGAAGAAGCAAAAAAAGAAATAGAACAGGAGTAATTAGGTTAAGGATTAGTATTTGAGCTTGAAATTCCGTAAAGGCAAGGAACGCTACTTCCGTTAGGAGCCTTACATTGAGTTGTGCATGTTAATGACGAACCCGTACTTAAATAGGGCAAAATCTGTTGATCGTTTTCTAAACAGGCATAAAGTTTATAATAACTGCCGTTGGATTGATATTCGTATGATTTTCCGCTAATTGGATCATTAGGGACTTTAACCATGTAGATTTTGCCGGATGCAAGATCGGTAAATTGTCCGCCAAACGTCCAATCGGCCGTTAATGGATAAGCTTTTTTGTCCTCATAATACATCTCCAAAGCCCGTTGGATCTGTTCAAGATCAGCTTTTCTTCTTGCGTCTCTGCCCTTTTTTAAGGAAGTGATGAAATTGCCCGATATCATAGCCGCCAAAATACCAAGAATGGTAATGATGATGATTAGTTCAATGAGTGTAAATCCTTGCTTATTTTTTTTGCCGATGCTCATATTCTAAAGTATACTAAACTAAAAGTACATCTTGTCAAATAAAAAACCGGGGATTTCTCCCCGGCTTTTAAGTTTTAAATATCTTATTTAACACACCACAAACAAGTGTTTTGAGCCGGATCTGGATTGGCAGTACAATTGTCCTCACCAGTTGTTGGATCAAATTTAGTATTGGGGTCGTTGGTAAACGATTTAGAAGTCGGTTTGTAGCAAACTTGGATAGAGCCACCGGCATTTGATCCGAATACTTTTATTTTGGCTAACGTTGCGCTTCCCGCTAAAGCAGTGAAATCCTTTTTGAGCTCTCCTGTATTGACAATATTTGTAATCGTTTGCGTTAGATCTTCAAGATCGTTGCTTCCACTTTCGTTAAAACTATCAACAACAGAAGAGCAATCTGCATCCGCACACCAAGGCATTTGGTTTTTTATGGCATAATAGCGAATGACTGCTCCATGAAACTCAGAAACGGTATTTCTTACTCCCGTGTCGGTCCCCTTTTTCAACTGTTCAAAAGGATCAAGAGCGGCCAAAAGCCCGACCGCCAAAGCGCCAAGAAGAGCAATAACGATAAGAAGTTCAACTAAGGTAAAAGCCGACTTGCCATTTTTCATAATTTAATGAGGAAATACTAATTACAATAATCATATAATAGTTTTTTTGCGCTTGTCAAGAGGATGTTAAAGGGTATTCCTACCCTGTTGTCAAAAGCTTAAGTGTATTTAGAAGAAAATAATCAACCGAATCAAAGTATTTTTAACTTGACAGTTAGTTAGGATTTGAGATTAATTTTTCATATCAAACCATATCGTTTTGTAACAAGCGTGTACAACTAACCCAATTAGATTTGTCTGGGAAATGACAAGTAGATATCAAATTATGAATCTATTTTTACTCTCCCTTGTTTTTAAGGGCGATCTGTGATAGGATATAAGCAATTGTTTAATTATTTTTGAAATTTAATATGGCTCCATTACCGAAAAGAAAACATTCAACCCAAAGAAAAGGTAAAAGAATGATGGCAAGAAAAAAATCTTTTGCCCAATTGGTGAAATGCAAAAATTGCGGCAAAATGAAATTGCCCCATCGGGTATGCGGGTATTGTGGAAAATAATCTTAAAACTTGAATGTCAATGATTAAAACTAAAAATTAAATCTTAAAATTTTTTAGATTCAAAATTTGACATTTTGGTCAATGGACATCCGCCATCAGCAAAGAATAAAAATAATCCAAAATCTCTACGCTTATAGCTTTTGCAAAAAGGAAGATAAATTTCTTAATCGTTTTGACAAAAAAACGCTTGCCGTAATCAAAAATGAGAAGCAAATAAACGATTATATCAGTCAATTCGCTTTGAAATTTCCCATCGATAAAATTGCCAAAATTGACCTAGCGATTTTGCAACTAAGCATTTACGAGCTGGTAATTGAAAAAAAAGAGCCGGCCAAAGTTATCATTGACGAGGCGGTTGAGTTGGCCAAAGAGTTGGGGGCAGAGCGCTCTTTCGCCTTTATTAATGCTATTTTGGGAAAAGTATATAAAAAAATCTATGGAAACGCGGTTTGACAAATTGCAAAAACAGATTGGGATTGTTTTTAAAAACAGAACTCTTTTGACTAATGTGTTTATCCATCGGTCGTATCTTAACGAACACAAAAGTTTAAAACTTCTCTCAAACGAAAAACTGGAGTTTTTGGGAGACAGCGTCCTTTCCTTGATTACGTCGGTTTACCTTTTCAAAAATTACCCGAAACTGGTTGAAGGCGATTACACGGAGATAAAATCAGCTATCGTTAAAACCGAAAGTCTGGCCGAGGCGGCTAAAGAGTTGTCTTTGGGCGAATATCTATATCTATCCCGTGGTGAAGAGATGAGCGGAGGGAGAAGCAATAAAAATATACTGGCCGATACTTTTGAAGCCTTGATCGGTTGCATTTTTCTGGATCAGGGATTTGACAGTGCCTATCTTTTTGTTAAAGACAATCTTTTCAAAACTAAGCTTGATTATATTGTAAAAAACAAGCTTTATCTTTCGGCGAAAAGCAAACTGCAAGAGTTTATTCAGGGTAAATATAAAACTACCCCTGTTTACAAAGTGTTGGCCGAAACCGGACCGGAGCATAAACGGATATTTAAAGTTGGGGTTTTTTTTGATAGCCGAAGGTTGGGCGTCGGGGTGGCGGCGTCAAAAAAAGAAGCCGAAGAAAAAGCGGCCAAAATTGCCTTTGAAATTATCAGTAAATCTGGTAAAATTTAGGATTGAATAATTTTTAATCAATTGATTTTCTTGTTTTTTAATATTTAATTATTTTTATCATGGCGGTTGCAATAAGACTTTTTCGAATGGGTAAAAAAAATAGACCGGTTTATCGGATTGTTGCTGTTGAAAAAAGGAGCAAGCGAAACGGTCGATATATTGAGGCTTTAGGTTATTATGACCCGATGACGGAGCCTTTTAAATTTGAACTTGACAAAGAGAAATTTGATAATTGGATAAAAAAAGGAGCGATTATCTCCGAGGGACTGCAAAAATTGCTTAATAGCCGTTCGGCCAAAAACATCCGGACAAAAAAATAAAAACAATAAATAAGTTGAGCTTGTTGTCTTCTGCGTTTTCCTAAAACGGATTGTTTTTGGTAGGATAGGAAGTATCTACTGACGGTTCTTTAAGAAGAAAATTGACCTTATTGATTATTTCACTGATTTCTTTCTGTTCTTTTTTGTTTAAACTTAAAGATGTTTGATCGCCCGACGAAATATTTTTATTGTAGAAGTTGATATTTAATTTAAGTGTTCCTTCAAACTCCGAAGACAGCTCAAGTTTATCGCAGGTGATAAGCCGACCGCCGCCGAAATTATATTCTTTGAGGAAATTCATAAAAGCATTTTGATCACCCACCCCTGAAACTATCAGTTGAAGTTTATTGGCAGAAGATTGTTTAAGATTGATAGTGTATGAAGTGATGATAAAATTGGTTTTGGCTGACAATTCCTCAAGAGCATAAATAATTGAGAAAAAATCCTCGGAGTTGGGAATCAAAGCATCAAAAATCTTGACGCTAGACGTCAACTCCTCTTCGCTCATATTGATTGCCGAACTGACAAGGTTGGCTTTATTTCTTAATCCTTGCACTTCGGTTTCTAGAGAGTTGATTCTTGCTTGTTTTTCCGGTATTTGCTTAAGATTATAAATTAGGAAAAAGGAAATAATAATGATTAATCCGACATTGACCAGGATATAAATGCCGTTTTCTTTGATCAAGTTTTTTATATACGGATTAATTTTTATGTTCATTTAGAGGAACGAATCGTCCTTCAAAAGACAATTTATAACTCTCTGTTTGGCTGGCCTCTTCGTTAAAGGCAGAATAGTTTTTTAACGATAAAGTCTCAAATTGTTTAAGAAAACTTTCCGATTCGATGAAGCTTAAGAAATTGGTTAGTTCGCCTATGTTGGTAAATGAGATATCAAAAATGACGTTTCTTCCCTTGTCGATCTGCACTTTCTCTAACATGGCCGATCCGGTGCTTAATGATAGGGCGGAATTAAGAAGATTGTAATAAGGAAGAAAGTTAGCATCATCTTTCATAAAATCCTTTAATGCTTGATATTTTTTTTGGATAAAAATAAGTTTTGCCTCATTTTCTTTTTGGCGATTAATAATTTCAATCAAGGCGCTTTTTTGCCCCAAGAGATTATTTATCTCCTGATTTTTCTGTTTTAGATAAACAAAGAAAAAGGTTACCAGCGCAAGAAGAATGAAACTTAAAATCAGAATAAAGACACGAAGATAAGAAAAATACTTCTCTACCTTTTGATAATCGTTTTTATAAGTCAGGAGATTGATTTTTGATTTTTTCATCTCAAGTTGCCTCCAATTGTGGAGACAAAAAGCGACAGGTTATTTTTAAATGGTTCCATTATCGCTGATTTTTGGCTGAATTGATAAGGATTCATTACCGAAGTGGGAAGCATGAGATTGGTTTCAATAGATTTTGGCAAAAAAGGAAGTAAACAGATTTCATTGGTTAGATAAATATTTTTGATCTCTATCCGATATTTTTGAGCGATTGTATTGATGAATTTCTTAATTTCCGCAGTTATTTCTTTTACCGCCGGCGACACGATTGTTTCTATCGGGTAACTCGTTTGTTTTTGTGCATCAAAACTTTGCAAAGCTTCGGCTGCCTTCAATTTGTCAAAACCCAAATTGACTTGGATTTCTTTGAGAAATAAATTATAACCAACATTAAAACTATGATTGAGAGTAATGAGCGATAAGTTGGGTTCAAAAAAATAAAGTGATGAAGAATTTAAGCCGATATTGGCAACCAAAAAACCATCCTTTGATTGGTTGACTGTTTTAAAAATTTCGGTAACAAAACGAGAGGTGGCGCTTAGTTCGTTTTCTACTGATTCGGGAATTAGTCCGGCGAGCTCGATCGTTTTTTGAACTTTTTCCACCAGACGCTTTGAGCTGGCAACCATCAAAACCAATATTTTTGGCGAATTTTCATTATCAAAGAGAATTTCGACGTCGATGCTGGCTTCACCGATTGCCATCGGTACAAACTGATCGGCCTGATATTTAATGGCAGAAATAAGCTCTTTTTCATTAAGACGCGGCATTTCCAAAATTTGACTATAAGTGTAAGCATCAGGAATAATAACATTAACACTTTTTTTTGTTATCTTCATGCTATTAATCAACCTTTTGATACTTGCCGCCTGTTCCTCGAATACCTTTTCCGTGTCAGCCACGTAGAAAATAGGGTTGGTTTCAATATAGCCGAGATTGCTTATCGCTAGTTCGTTGCCGACTTTTTTGGCATCAACTGCTTTAATATATCTTTCGCCGAGTTCAAGACAAAAAAAAGTATCTGCCATATTATAAAACTATCAAAAAGTTTAATAAATAGTCAAGCGGTATAAGAAAAAATGGTTAGTAATTCTTTAATTTAATTAAAGTTTGATAGTTTAAAGAAGCTTTATCCTCAGCGCGGGTGGAATCAGTATTATACTCAATTGTAAATTTAACTGTCACAAGAGGCGGTGAATAAAGGGAGGTTCGATTACAGCCGATTTCAAAATTGGTGATGCGCACTGCAGGAGTAGTTAGATCAACGGGAGCGGCGAGGATAGCGGCATCGGAGCTGATTTTTGTTCCATCAAGATAAAAACTAAACCACTTTTCATAATTGTCCATAAAATAAAAATTGTTTCCGTCAGTTGGCCCATAACTATTGTTGACATCGTCGTAGCATACTTCTTCTGCGGGGTCAAGAGTGGAAGGATCGGTAGTGTAATAAATTCCGATACCGTTATTATTGATAATGCTTTGAATGACATTTAAGACATAATCTCCCTGCCTTTTTACTTCAGCCAGCCGGTTAACTTTGATTTGTTGTCTAAGGACAGAAAAAATGATCGCAAACAAAGCCGGTAAAACAACTCCGATAACAGCGGTAACAATAATGAGTTCGATAAAAGTAAAGCCTTTTGGCGATTTTTTTATTCCCATAAGGTAAAAACGGTCTTAATCGGCACTTGATAAGAATTGCCTGTATCTTCCCAACTGACCAGAATTGAAATCTGGACATAATTGACCGGTGCTCCTTCATTTTTCAGCGTAACTTCTCTGGTGAAAATATTGTCTAATTTATTTTCCGGGCTACATTTGCCAGCTTGGGGCCAGTCGTCTGTCAGTATAGCATTGAAACAGTAGACGGTGCCAGGGTCAACGCTACCTTTTTCTACAAACTTATCCCAATCGGCTTCTTTTTTTGATCTTAACCATTCGAGAAGCTCTTCGGCATAACGGGTAGCTAAAATTTTGTGCTCGTTGATTTTCATGTTTCTTAGAGATTCGGTGACCACCGCTGCCGCAGTGACAAAAAAAAGGCTTAAAATAGAGGTAAAAACAAGTACCTCCACAAGAGAAAAACTTTTCCGACTATTTTTTTTAGTTTTGTCCATACTGATTATTAGCGCTTTTTATTAAGGGCAATTGACTTTTTGTTCGTTGATTGTGCCGGCTTGAGATATGGTTATTTGGCGACACTGATTGGAAACAGTATCTTTAACGATAATTTGGGGAGTGATATCAACTCCGCGGTTGAGGGGAGAAAACTTAATCAAGGTATTGTTTGAAGGCGACGCAAACACAATATTTTGAGGGAAATTGGATCTATAAAAAAAAGAAGAATTATCACATGTTGTATTACAACAAGCACTAAGCGAAAAATAATCTGTGGTTTGGTTAGTTCCATTGTCGGAAGTACCAGCTTTCCCAAGCTTAACTACCGTTCCATAGAAATCAGTGCAAGACCCTTTATCGCCAGCGGAAGCTTTTGATCTGGCCGCTTCAAACGTATCGATCAACTTTCTTGTTTCGTTTTCCAGTATTTTTTGTTGAGTGAAATTATTGTAATAAGCCAATGAAAGGCCGGAAAGAAGGGCAATGATGGATACGACAACAAGAAGTTCGATCGCCGTATAACCCAACCTTGTTTGGCCTGACATATTGATAAAGACAGTTTGTTTCATTATTTTTTTCCGTAGGGACCGAGACAATAATTACAATTTGCTGTCCCGCAAGATAGGCCGCAGGCAGTTCCTCCTCCTTCAAGATAAGCGCCTAGGGTGTAGTCTGAAGCTGTACCGCTGTATGCATAAGTATATCCGGATTTGGGGTCGGTCGGTAAGCTTTGAATATATTTTGTTGTGCCAGTAAGGATAGATAGATTACTCCAATTTCCATTTGGATAAGTATTGTTAGTGCTGCGATACATTTCCAAAGCCGCCCTTACTTCTTCCAAATCGGCTTTTCTTTTGGCATCGCGGGATTGACGAGAAAACTGCGAATATGTAACAGCCGCACCACCAGCCAAAAGAGCAATAATAGTTGCTACCACTAGGATTTCAATTAGAGTAAAGCCTTGTTTTTGAATATCTGTTTTCATATTTACTGTTGATTGGAAACACAGCAGCTTTTATCACTACAATCTGCCGTTTCCAACATCTTGCCGCCGTTAACGCTTGCCGGCGGACAAATCGTATAAGCCGATGATGAACACGAGTCGACACAACGATAATAGCCTCCAAGAGGATCTTTTGGGACAGTGAGGATTGTGGTTGCCGATGAGCAAGGAGGATTGGTAGTGCTGATAGTTAGAGGAAGATTACCACTACTACTGAATGGATAATTATAACCGCAGATAGAATAATATTGTTCTAAGGCATTCTGGATCGCTTTCAGATCTCCTCTTCTTTTGGCATCGCGGGCTTTTTTTTGAGCAGTTGAGTAAGAGGCAGTGCCCATAGCGACCAAAACAGCGATAATGCCGATGACAACTAGTATTTCCAGTAAGGTAAAGCTTTTCTTGAATAACAAAATCTGTTGATTTTGAGATCTGCTCATAATCTTTTAAAAGCCTGCGTAAAATACACAGGCAAATGTTAATTATGGTTCGGTAACCTTATAACATTTTCTTGGGGATGGACAATTAAATCCACTGCAATTAACAGAGCAATTTACCCCATCGGTGTCAGCTACATTTTCTAAACAAGCGCACAAAATATAAGTTGTTTTGTCGGCGCCGGGTGAATAATAATAAGCCGGCGAATTGCTTGGATCACCAGGCATTTTGCTCATATAGATGTTTCCGGTACAATTAGCACCTGAAGAAAAGCAACTGCCGGCAGTCGGCAAACTATCTGGGTACACAGCTGTAGTTTGGTCCTGCTTATACATTTCCAAAGCTTTTTGAATTTGTTTAAGATCGGATTTTCTTTGTGAGTCGCGAGCTCGTTCTCTTGCGCCCATAAAGTTGGGAACCAGTAGGGCTGAGAGACTGCCAATGATTGCGATGACGACCAAAAGCTCAATAAGAGTGAAGCCGACAGACGTAGATATTACTTTGTTCATTATAAAAAGATTACAACAAACCAAAAACAAATGTCAACTATATTTGCTTTTTAAAGCAAGGAGAATGTTGTCAACGGCCAGCTGACTATTAAGATTATTGTTGACGAGTAGGTCTCTTATTTCAAGCGCCTTTCTAATTATTGAAAATGATTTTTTGTCATCAGCGAGCCGCTTTCTAAAAAAAAACAATATCTGATCGATTTTTTCCATTGCTTCAGCTTTGGAAGAAACAATGAAGGTTTCGTCAAGCAAAGCTTTAAAATCTTTAGTTTTGATAAAACAGTCAAGCAATTGAGTAATTTTTCCGTCAATTACCAACTTTCTTGTTTTTTTTAAAGAAACCACCATAGCTCGCGAGATGACAGTTGGCAAAAGAAGATGGAGGTTGGAAACCAATAAAATAAAGCCTACAGTAGCAGGCGCTTCTTCTAAAGTTTTCAAAAAAGCATTTTGAGCTTCGGTTGAAGAACGGTCAAAATCTTCCAAAACATAAAAGCGGTTATAAGGTTGGCTAATTTTGACGCTTTTTATTATTTCTCTGATTTGTTCGACTGAAAATTCAGTTTTTTCCGGAGCAATCCTGATAATAATATTGGCAGGACTGTTTTTTTTGGCGTAAATAAATTCCTCTGCCTTTTTCTTATCATCAGATACCAAAATAACTGGCAACATAAATTTAAGCTTCTGAAATGGAAAAATTTCTAATTGCATTTTACCAAAATTGTTTTTATAGTAAAAGTATGATCCCTCGACTGTCGCTCGGGATCAGGATCCCATGTTAACGTTTGGGATCGTTATCCCCTGCTTGGCATGGGATCGTGGCGAGTTAAATTGAGCTATGAACATCTCTCCGAAGCAATTGTTGAATCAGCTTGTTACCAATAAAATTATCACTCAAGAAGAGGCAGAAAGGTACGAACTCAACAGCCTCCAAAAAAATCTTGGCATCGAAGAATATTTATTGAAAAATACGGATATAAAAAAAATTGAAGTAATCAAAGCGATTGCCCAGGTTGTAGGTGCGTCTTACGTTGATTTGGCCAATTCCCCTATTGATCCTCAAGCAATAAGTATGGTGCCAGAAGCGGTCGCCCGCAAATATCTTATTATTCCCTATAGATATGATCCCAAAGAACAAAAAATCTATATTGCCAGCGGCGATCCTTTTAACACTTATGTCACCGATTTTGTGGCGAAAAAAACCGGAAAAAACATTGTTCTCTCTTTAGCTGACTTGGATGAAATCAAAAAAACAATTGAAAGCTCGTATAGCCGTGGTCTCTCTCCCGAGGTCAGTGAAGCATTGAGGGAATATGAGCCGCAGGCGGCAAGAAGGCCGATTGAAGATATCGGTAGTGTTATCAAAGAGGCGCCAATAGCTAAGATCGTTTCTACCATACTTGAGTTTGCCGTAAAAAGCCGTGCATCGGATATACATATTGAAGCTTTAGAAACAAAAACACAGGTTCGCTACCGAATTGACGGAATTCTTCACGAGAAACTAACTTTGCCGAAATCAATTCATGAAGCCTTGGTTTCAAGAATAAAAATTCTGTCGGAGATGAAAATCGATGAAAAAAGAGTTCCTCAAGATGGACGTTTCACTTTTAAATTGGGAGAGGAAGAGGTTGATTTGAGGGTATCAACCCTGCCGACAGTTAACGGCGAAAAAGTGGTAATGAGGTTGCTTAAAAAAACAGGCGGTATTCCTAGTTTGATTGATTTGGGTTTGAGAGGGCCGCAATTCAAAGATCTTGAGGAGGCGATAACAAAACCCTACGGAATTATTCTGGTGACCGGACCTACAGGTTCGGGAAAAACTACAACTCTTTATTCGGTACTTTCGCGCTTGAATAAACCGAGCGTCGACATTGTTACTCTCGAAGATCCGGTTGAGTATCAAATCGTTGGTATTAATCAAGTGCAAATTAATCCTCAAGCAGGATTAACGTTTGCTACCGGTCTTCGGTCTTTTTTGAGGCAGGATCCCAATATTATTCTGGTTGGCGAAATCAGGGATAAAGAAACAACTCAATTGGCTATCCAGGCCGCTCTTACCGGTCATTTGGTCTTTTCAACCCTTCATACTAACGACGCTGCCACTTCCATTCCCAGATTAATTGATCTTGGCGGCGAACCTTTCTTGATTGCCTCTGTTCTTAATGCTTCTATTGCCCAACGGATTGTTAGACGTATTTGTCCAAGTTGCAAAACAACATACGACGCACCGCCTCCAGTGCAACAAAACATAAGAGACGTTCTCGGATCGCTTCTACCCAAAAACTATAGTGAAAATCAACCAATCAAACTAACCAAAGGAGTGGGATGCTCCGAGTGTAACAATACAGGTTTTTTGGGAAGAATTGCCATTTTTGAAGTATTAAAAGTGACTCCTGCTATTAACAAAATGATTTTGCAACAGGCATCGGGAAAAGAAATTGAAAATCAGGCGAAAATCGACGGTTTGATCACAATGAAGCAGGACGGTTATTTGAAAGCCTTAGACGGTATCACCACCATAGAGGAAGTATTGCGGGTGGCTGAAACATAAATGAATTATATGTTAAATTAATTATATGGATTTAAGTCAATTACTACAGAATGCGATTGACAAACAAGCTTCTGATTTACATATTATTCCCGGTTATTTTCCATCCTTGCGGATTAACGGCGAGTTATATCAGTTAAAAACTTATTCTTTGGTCACTCCTGAAAATTCTCAAGCGATGATAATGTCCATCCTTAATGATCAGGAAAAAGAAAATCTGCTTGCCAATAAGGAAATAGATATTGGATATGAGTTTAACAACAATCGTTTCCGAGTTAATATTTATTTTGGCAAAAATAATATTTGTGCTTCATTCAGATTGATTCCTATCAAAATAAAAACTTTGGAGGAATTATTGTTGCCTGCGGAGCTTAGCAAATGCTCCCAGTTTAATCAAGGTTTAGTATTGATAACCGGACCTGCCGGTGAAGGGAAAACAACAACCTTGGCTTCAATAATCAATGATATCAATATTAACTACGCCAAGCATATCGTGACAATCGAGGATCCGATTGAATATGTTTATTCACCAGCAAAATCAATAGTTTCCCAAAGACAGCTACACCGAGATACTCATTCTTGGAATATAGCTTTACGTTCGGCGCTTCGTGAAGATCCGGATGTCATTTTAGTTGGCGAAATGAGAGATTATGAAACAATCGGGCTAGCTCTTACCGCGGCCGAGACGGGTCATTTGGTCTTTTCAACCCTTCATACAATTTCAACTCCGGATGCGGTTAACCGGATAATTGATGTTTTTCCTCCCAATCAACAAAATCAAATCAGAGCCCAATTGTCTTCTGTTTTAAAATTAGTTGTCACTCAAAAATTACTTCCGCGTTTGGACGTTGTCGGCAGAGTACCGGCCGTTGAAATTCTTATCAATACTCCAGCTGTTTCTTCTTTGATAAGAGAAGGAAAGCACCATATGATGGATAATGTGCTTGTAACTGCCGAGGAAGAAGGTTTTATGTTTTTTGAGAAATATCTTCTCAAGTTATATACAGAAGGAAAAATATCTAAACAAACAGCTTTCGCTTACGCAATAAGGCCCAAAGAATTAGAGAAATTTATCAGGTAAGGGAATGTTGTATCAATTCAGAGCGATCAAAGACAATAAAATCGTTTCCAAAAATTTGGAGGCAGACAACGAGGCGGCGGTTATTGCTTATTTGAAAGCCAATGGTTACTTCCCCATCGAAGTTAAAGCGGTAAAAAAAACTGAAATTGGCGTGATGAACCAGATTTTCGGTCGTGTCTCTTTTAACGATATAGTTGACTTCACCAGACAGATAGCCATTATGCTTAATGCCGGTTTAACAATAGTTGATTCGCTGGAAATTCTGAAAAAACAGATTACCAAGCCTAACCTTCTCAAAATAGTCGAAACGATTGATGATGATATCAAGTCGGGCAATACCTTTTCCAGTGCCTTAAAAAAATTTCCTCAAAATTTTTCTAATCTGTATATTTCATTGGTTAGATCGGGAGAAGCTTCGGGGAAGTTGAGCGATATCCTTCTTCGTTTGGCCGACAATTTGGAAAAAGAGAGAGAATTTAAGGGTAAATTAAAAGGAGCTTTGATTTATCCGGCCGTTGTTATTATTGCGATGCTGGTTGTAATTTTTGTCATGGTTACATTTGTCCTGCCACGACTTCTAGGTCTCTATAAGGATTTTAATATCGAATTACCGGTGACAACTCAGATTTTAATTGCAATTTCATCCTTTTCCTCAAAATTTTGGCCCATGATTGTTGTTGGATGCGGATTGGGGATATCTGCTTTGAGACAGTATTTGAAGACAAAAGCCGGTAAATTGTCATACGATCGATTTATGCTCAATTTGCCAGTAATCAATAACGTTATCAAGGTAGCTTCCCTTGTTGATGCAACGCGAACTTTGGCCATATTGACGGCATCCGGCGTTTCCATACTTGATTCGTTGAATATCATTATTGAAACAACCGATAACATCATTTACCAAGATGCTTTCAGGAATATTTATAAACATGTGGAAAAAGGACAATCTTTAGGAAGTGCGCTCGAACAGGAGGGAATATTCCCGCCGATATTAGTTCAGATGGTTATTGTCGGCGAGCAAACAGGGCATTTGGACGACACCTTGATGAAATTATCCAAATATTTTGAGATGGAATCGGAAATTGCCGTCAAGGCAATGACCACTCTAATTGAACCAGCAATTCTTTTAGTTTTAGGTTTTGGAGTCGGCTTTTTGGTCATGTCGGTGATTACGCCAATCTATAATTTGACTACCTCCTTTAAATAAGGAAAAATTTCAGTCGTGTAGCTACGTTGTTTTTTTAAAGCGTAAGATCTTTATCCATTAGACTTAATAGAACCACATCAGCCTTAATTTAATCTCTCACCTAACCATCAATCTTATCAATGATCTTCAATAATTTTTCTCAATCTTTTACCTCAACTATTAGCTATATGTCCTTACTTTTCTATAATTCTATAATCCTTTATTAGGAATTATTAAATTAAATTATTAAAGTAATAGAATAGATAAGATTAATTTAATAACAAAGGTATTCTAGTTATTCAATTATTCAAATAATCAAAACAACATTAAGGGATTATTGTGGTTGTAATTGTGATTAAGATTGAGATTATAATTATGATTAGATTAAAGTTTATGTTTATTGTTAAGTAAGGTTATATAT
>Ga0078972_1009795_pt1 | contig 18546 bp, 13 predicted proteins | sample YelNatPaOPGAMG01_FD_67568 | JGI IMG/M metagenome (GOLD analysis project Ga0078972, IMG submission 67568) | Hot spring thermophilic microbial communities from Obsidian Pool, Yellowstone National Park, USA - OP-RAMG-01 (SPADES assembly) (version 2) | ecosystem: Environmental > Aquatic > Thermal... | reverse complement strand
GATGCATATGAAAGCGCGGGTTAGACTGTCGGCGAACTTAAGCGGGCTTGAAGAGGTACTTGTGCTGATGCAATGAGCTGTCAATTGGTAATGAAGATTCTGTCAAACATGCGAAAAACCATAAACAACACGGCACCGTGCATGTGCAGGCCAGGCTGGCCTGTTCTCGCGAGTCATGGGACGGTTTAGGACAATTTCAGTTTTGTGTGCCGTATTTGTTGGCGTGTTTTTGCAGGCAAGATGCGGGTTTACACGGCATCTGCTCGGCGCGCAGCTCGAGCTTCTGCCGCCGCTTATGGTGTACGCAAGCCTGACAGGCCGGCCAGGTTTGATTGCGCTTGTGGCAGTGTGGGGCGGGTTATGCCTGGATGCGCTTTCGGTAAATCCGCTCGGCATCAGCATCTTGCCGCTGTTCATTGTTGGGTTTCTGATACACAGGAAACGCAACATGATTTTGCATGAGCAATTCACCGCAAGGTTTGTTCTTGGTGCAATTGCAGGTGCGGTTGTGCCGGTGCTGACCGTGTTGCTGTTGCTCAGTGCCGGACACAAACCGTTGCTCGGCTTGGGGTCGGTCTGGCAACTGCTCGTCATGAGCGCAGGTGCAGCGGTGTTGACACCGGCTGTGTTCAAGTTGTTCGAGCTAGTGGACCGCGCTTTTGCTTACCGGCCGCTCGGCCAGACAAGTTTCAGACTCGACCGCGAAATCAGACGTGACAAGGCACTCAAGGTAACAGATTGAGCGTATGCCGATCTACGACCAACTGAAAAAAGCCGACCCGCAACTCCGGTTAATCGGGGTGCTGATGTTCGCGGGTCTGGCAGTTCTGCTGGTCGGTTTGTGGTGGATACAAATTGTGTCCGCAGCCGAGTATCGTGCAAAGCTCGAAACGCAATCGTTCCGCACGGTGCGAATACCGGCTGTACGCGGCAAGATTCTGGATCGAAACGGCCTTGTGCTGGCTGACAACCAACCCAATTACAACGTCTGCCTGTACATCGAGGAGCTGCGCAGCGCCTTCCAGGAAGCTTACAAGACCGAACTTGAGTTGTTCAGGGAACAGCAACGCACAAACTCAATTCAAGACGCAGAAAATCAAATGCGCCGCAAACAAACACCAAAAATTTCCGCCAAAGACAAGGCCGCACTCCGCAGACGCGCACGTGCTGTTGTTGTGAGCAACATCGTTGCGCAGTTGAGCATGCGGCTGCAGTTACCGGTGACATGGGATGAGGCAAAACTTGAACGGCATTATACTCAGGCATTGCCGTTGCCATTCACGCTGTTGCCGAACCTGGATCGGGCGTGCCTAGCGCGGTTCGAGGAACAATCTGTCACATTGCCCGGGCTTGAGCTGGACGTATTGCCCATGCGGGTCTATCCGCATGGGGCCTTGGCTGCGCATTTGCTCGGCCATGTGCGACGCGACACAAGCTCAGCCGAGGGCGAAGACGCGTTTTTCGATTTTCCGCTGCCGGTGTATCGCGGGGTGGTTGGTATCGAGGCCGGGTTCGATCAATATCTGCGGGGTCGCCCCGGTGCAAAATCCGTCATGGTAAACAGTTTGGGTTATCGTCAGGCTGAGACGGTCTGGAGCGAGGCTGAGGCCGGCGATAATGTCGTTTTGACAATTGACCTTGCAATTCAACAGGCTGCTGAGCATGCGCTGGCACGGCTCGGCCCGGACACACGCGGTGCGGTTGTGGTGCTTGACCCACGTGACGGCGATGTGTTGGCCCTTGCGTCAAGTCCAACCTATGACCCGAACCTGTTTGTTCGTGGCCTGACACAAGCCGATTGGGACCAGCTCAACCACGAAAAGCTGCGTCCGCAGATCAATCGTGCAACGCAAGCGGCATACCCGCCCGGGTCAATATTCAAGATGGTCACCGGGCTTGCGTGTCTTGAGGCTGGACTTGACCCGACGGAAAAAATTTACAACCCGCCCTCGCCGTCCAACCCGAATCGCGGGCACATCAGAATCGGACGCAGGATCATCCACGACACCGCGCCGCCAGGCGAGTATGATTTCAGACGCGCATTCCTGAAATCGAGCAACACGTACTTCATCACCAATGGTGTCAGGGCCGGGATCCGCAACATCATCAGCATTGCGCGCAGATTCCACTTCGGCGAGCGAACAGGCTTGCCCACACGACAAGAGGTTGCAGGCACAATCCCAACCCAAAAACAGATCAGCACCCACTGGTACGATGGCGACACGGCAAACGTGTGCATCGGCCAGGGACCCGTGGCTGTCACACCGTTGCAAATGGCTGTTGCAACCGCCGCGATCGCAAATGGCGGCAAGGTTTTTTGGCCCCGAATTGTTGACCGTGTCCAACCACAAGATGAACTCGGTTACAGACCCGCTCTCACTTTCCAACGCGGGCGGATTCGAGGTGAGCTTGGTGTGCAAGCGCGACACCTGCAACTGCTCAAGGACGCAATGTTGGCCGATGTAGAAGACCCGGAAAGCACCGCATATGCAGCTTTTCACCCCTACAACCGGCCGCAGCTCAGGACGTTCCGTGTGTGCGGGAAAACCGGGACCGCCCAGGTCATGAACGAACGCAACCAAGTCATTGATCACATAACATGGTTTGTGTCGTTTGCGCCGTACGAACAACCCAGATACGTGGTTGTTGTAATGGTCGAAAGCGGCGGCTCAGGCGGCGGTACATGCGCGCCCGTGGCACGCGATATCTACAGTGCAATTGAACAGCTCGAATCGGGTGGTGTGTTGGCTTCGGGTTCAACCTCAGGCTAAACAATGCAGATGCGCATCGAACAAAGAATATTGACCAGGCCGGTCATACGTGGTGCCAAAGTCATGTTTGACATGGCGCGCGGCGTGTGTCGTTGGGCAAGGGGCGGTTGACGGCAAATGCTCAGGGTCAGACTACATCAACTTTGGGCACAAGCCGATAGGGTGCAACTGGTTGCACTGGCTGCGCTAATGTTGCTCGGTGTGACTTTTGTTTACAGTGCGACAATGGCAGGTGAACCATTTGGGCTGGTCCAGCAGTTCACCGAATCGCGGTTTATCGAGTTTGTTGGCTGGTTAAGTGAGCGGTTCTTTTTCAGGCAGCTCATCTGGTACACGATCGGCGCGGCTGCGGCGGTTGCATTTTGTTTGGTTGATTACCGTGTATTGGCGCGCTGGTCGCTGGTCATCTACTGGGCAAGCATGGCGCTACTTGGAGCGGTTCTCATACCCGGCGTAGGCGCAATGCGGTACGGCGCACGACGCTGGATTGACTTCGGGCTGGTGCAGTTTCAACCGACCGAATTTGCGAAGCTGGCCTTGATACTTGCGCTTGCGCATTACTTAAGCCGGCCCAAAGACGAATTGAAACAACCTGCCGTGCTCGCAAAAGCAATCGGCATGTTCGCCCTGCCGTTTGTCCTGATCTTGAAAGAGCCGGACCTAGGCTCGGCCGTTGTGCTGCTGCCAACCGCACTTGCAATGCTGTATGCAGCCGGTACGCCCGGGCGATACATCCGGCTGTTGGTGGGTGTAATTTGTCTGCTTGGCGCGTTGTTTTTGGTTGATGTGCTGTTTGCACCGCCGCGTTGGCAGATCAAACTTCAAGAGTACCAGCGACGCAGGTTACTGGTCTATTTTGGGCGAAGTTATGCGCCGCCACCAGGGGCGTCCCAAGCCGAGATCGAGCGGCTCCGTAAACAACAACTCGATGATACGTATCACGTGCGGCAAGCCTTGATTTCGATTGGCTCGGGTGGGCTGACGGGCAAAGGCCTGTGCAAAGGCACTCAAAATGCACTCGGTTACCTCCCACGCACGGTTGCCCATAACGATTTCATCTTCTCTGTAATTGCCGAGGAGAAGGGGTTCATCGGAAGTGTCACTGTGCTTGTGCTATACGCGGCAGTGCTGTTTATCGGCCTGCGTATTGCCTCACTGGCACGTGACCGGCTGGGCAGGTTGCTTGCAATTGGGATCGTTACCCTGCTTTTCAGCCATGTGTTCATCAATATCGGCATGAACATACGGCTCATGCCAGTTACAGGTGTGCCGTTGCCACTGCTTTCGTACGGGGGTTCGTCTGTGGTTGGCACACTGATTGGCATGGGACTGTTGCAAAACATTCACATCAACAGGAAAGGATACTGACTATGAGCAACAAAAATCTTTCACGGCGTCGCCGTGGCCTGCGGTTCCGCCCAAGCGGCGGGTTGGGACGTACTGCGCAACCGCCGCAACACGAGGCGTTGCAGGCGCGTGCAGCGGCTGAATCTGACGAGACATTGCGTGAAACTGTGTTCGACAAACGGCATGAACGCGAAATCGAACGCGCGCAGGACATTGCAGCCGGTGTGACAAAAACAAACCAGGCACGAGACGACCAGCGCAATGCTGAAGGACAAATTCAGGTTGCCGAGCCTGAACCGTCTCAACAGAAGCCGCAATTCGGCGCTGAACCTCCATCGCCAAAGGCATACGAACCTGTAAAAATTCCTGAGCAACCACCGAAAGGTATCGTCGAAAAACTGCGTGTTGCAGCCAGTGCACTTGTCGAAAAGGTCGAGCGCCTGATCAAACCGCATGCCAAAAAAGTTCACAAGGAAATCATCATCAACGCTGAGCCGCTTGAGACACGAGTTGCGCTGCTCGAAGAAGGTAGCCTGGAAGAGTTTACCATCGAGCGCCCAGGTGACGAACGGCTTGCCGGGAGCATTTTCAAGGGCAGGGTGCGCAATCTTGAAGAGGGGCTGAAAGCGGCTTTTGTTGACATCGGTTTCGAGAAAAATGCGTTTCTACATTACTGGGACATTATGCCGACCGGACTCGACAGCAGCGTCGAGCTTGTCGAGCGGCCTGCTGCGCGTGACCGGAAACGCGACAAACCACGCATAACGCAGAAAGATGTGCCGCGACTTTACCCGCCCGGTAGCGAAATAGTTGTGCAGGTGACAAAAGGCCCAATCGGCACAAAGGGACCGCGTGTAACAACAAACCTCGTGTTGCCCGGCCGGTTTTTGGTGCTGCTGCCCACATCAGATCAATGCGGCATATCGCGCAAGATCGAAAATCAACAGGAACGCCAGCGCCTGCGTAAAATCCTGCGCGAGCTTGCGATCCCGGACGGCATGGGCGTAATCATGCGCACAGCAGCCGAGGGCCAACGCAAGAGATATTTCATTCGCGATCTTGCGCTGTTGCTCGAAGAATGGCGCCAAATACAGGAACGAATCAAAACGATGCCCGCACCCGCATGCGTGTATCAGGAACCGGACCTGATCGAACGCACTGTGCGCGATTTTCTGACCGAGGATGTCGAGCGGATCGTGGTTGACAATCAGGATGCGTTCAACCGGATCGTCGAAATGATCTCCAAGATTTCACCGCGCTCGGCGCGCAAGGTCAAACTTTATACCGAGCCACAGCCAATCTTCGATAGGTTTAATATCACACCGCAGCTTGAAAGCGCGTTTGCGCGCAAGGTCGCACTGCCAAGTGGTGGGTATATTGTGATTGATGAAACCGAGGCATTAGTGGCAATTGACGTCAACACCGGCAGCCACAAAAGTACAGGTCAACAGGAATCAACCATACTGCAGGTCAACCTCGAAGCAGCCGAGGAAATCGCACGCCAATTGCGCCTGCGCAATATCGGCGGGTTGATTGTGGTTGATTTTATTGACATGAAATCAAGGCGCGACCAACAGACTCTGTTCCAACGCATGAAAGATGCGCTGCGCAGAGACCGCGCCAAAACGCATCTGTTGCCAATCTCGGCGCTTGGCCTGATGGAAATGACACGCCAGCGTCACACCGAAAGCGTCCACCAGGCCGTGTACGACGACTGTCCGTATTGCCTCGGACGCGGCAAGCTCAAAAGCCCGCTCACAATGAGCGCCGAGATTCAACGCAAACTTATCGAGATACTCCGTAAACGACCGCGTGATGAATCCGATTTCCAGCTCAGGGTTATTGTGCACCCGACAATACTGGAACGGCTCAAACACGAAGATGAAAAGCACATCATCGAGATCGAAAAACGGTACTTCGGCAAGCTCACATTCAGAGCCGATCCGTCTTTTCACCCTGAACAGTTCAAGATTATCAACGCCGTAACAAACGAAGAACTTGCAAGTGCCGGGTTCTCCGGCTAACCACATGAACTGCGGTCAACTGCTTCGACAGCGCGTTTCGGGTTGGCAGTGCGGATGGCCGATGGTGACCGGCAACGCCTCGGCTGCCGAACCGGCCATGCAATGTGCCATGTTGCGTGCCTGTCAACAGCAGTGCAGATGAGCGTTGCTAAGCATACGCAATGGCCGTTAGCTGTTGTTATTGCACCCAATAATTTCAAAGGCACACTCTCAGCCGTCGAAGCTGGGCGTGCAATTGCTCGCGGTTGGCATTGCGAGCGGCCTGCCGACACGCTCGAGCTGCTGCCAATCAGCGACAGTGGCGACGGATTCGGTACGGTATTGGAGGCGATTGCTTGATGCTGAAAAATGCCGTGTTCGCGCGGTTGACGCGGCACATCGGCCATGCACAGTCACGTGGTGGTGGGATGCAAAAACTGATACAGCCATTATCGAGTCAGCTTCTGTTGTTGGCATGGCAATGCTTCAGCCGAACAAGTTTCACCCGGGCGATCTGGATACGTTTGGCCTGGGCAATGTTGTGCTTGCAGCCAGCCGGCACGGCGCCAGACGGATCATAATCGGCCTGGGCGGCAGTGCCACAAATGACGCCGGGTTCGGTTTTGCCCGAGCTGTTGGTTGGCAGTCCCAGGATGCTCCGAGGTAACCAAATTTTGCGATGGACAGAATTAACAAGGCTAGCGCGGATTGTCGGCGTAGATTCCGTGACACACGTTGGTTTAGCAAAATTCACACGCTGGATTCGTTAACCACGCTTTCAAGTGCAAAATCTGCGCTGGCGTTTTGGTTGCAACACCTGGCCAGAGTTGTTGCGGCAAACCTTTCCTCGCCAGGACACGCACAGTGCCGAGCCACTCCATTTTCATCTCAAGTCCAAAATGCAGCTCGAAGACCATCTGGGTGACATAATCCGCAAGGCACGCGCAATGCGCGGTGTACCAGCCCGTGCAGCGGCTGTTGCAGCGGGTTTAACTGAGGCTGAGTTTGCCGCATTTGAAGAGTCGGGCGTAATCGGCAAACAGTTTAATTTGGCGTCGCTCGCCCGGGCGCTTGGTTTGGACGAAACAAAGCTCGCGGCAATTGCAGCCGGTTGGATACCCCGAACACAAAACCTGGCCAGATGGCGCAGGCTCGAACTAATCCGGTCAACCGCAGGGTCAAACGTGGTCAATTGTTACTTGGTTTGGGATGAGCAGAGTGCCGAAGCCGCCCTATTCGATGTCGGTTGGCATGCACAACCAATCTTCAACGCGTTGGAGCAGAACCGACTCGAGTTGAAGCACGTCTTTATTACGCACACGCACAACGACCACATAGCTGCGCTGGACCAAATACAACGCAGGTTCCCAAACGCGCATTTACATGCCGGCCTCGCACCGCATTCGGCCCGGCAACCAACGTGCGTCGCTGGGCCGGTTGAATTGGGTCGGCTCAAGATTAGCATGCGCCCAACACCTGGCCATGCCGATGACGCCGCAAGTTACATTGTTGAAAACTGGCCGCAGAACGCGCCTGCGATTGCAGTTGTTGGCGACGCGATTTTTGCAGGGTCAATCGGCTGGGGGTTCAGCTCGTGGCAGCTCGGGCTGCGCTCGGTTGCAGAACAGATACTGACCCTGCCGGATGACACCTTGATCTGTCCCGGCCACGGCCCTTTGAGTACCGTTGCCGAAGAAAAGGCGCACAACCCGTTTCTTTGAACCCGAATTACTATGTTGGCCAGCCACATGGCGAGGGTGAAACGGGCAACTTGCCCACGAAAGCTTTCGGTGCAACCTACCGCATGGAAAGAGAACAGCTTGGCGAACCGCTTTGTTCAAGTGTTCCTGCATCAGCCCGTGCGGGGTTCCGCCAGGTCAATAGCCCAGCCGGCCGGGCTCGTAGCCCGTGCCACCCGCTGCAACTCAGTTTTTTCGGGTTTAATGATTTTGGTAGGGCGCGATGTCCGCATCGCGCCGAATAAAGGCTGAGCCGTCGCGCTCGGAGTGTGCGCACCGCCTCTCGGCAACGATGCCATTTCCAGCCGTGGCTCGCGTAAATTGTTCCGTTGTCCACCGCAGCGAGGCGATTGCGTTATTCAAACCTCAGGTTACACTTTTGCGCCTGGTCGCGAATGGCGGAAATGACCACGCTATCGAGCGTGTTCGTGCCCGCAACTTTCATGATGTGCTGTGCCACGTATTTTTCGCGCTCGGCATTGAGCTGCCTGATCCGCGCTTGTATTTCACTGCGCTGGCGTGCGTGTTTTTCGATGAAGGCCCGCTGTTCTCCCGCGTTCATCTTTCGCATCGGCTCGGGCAGGTCTTCGGGCCGCAGTTTGGCAAGGTCGAAGTTCTTGTCCTTGACTGCGTCAACAAGGTCCCAGCCGGCGTTTTGGTAATTTGCCGAGGCTTTTGCAATGGCGCGCTCGACAACCGCACCTGAGGCAGGCGCGAGTCTCGCCACATTCGCGTCTTGGGCAGCTTGACGCGCCGCACCGGTTCGACCATGTGCACCGTAAGGGAGGTAGGTTTTGTTCAACTCAAGACCGAGCTGCGCAATCTCCGCGTCTTGCGGCGCCGCAATTGCCACTGCAGCCAGGTTTTGGTCAATCACCATGTATTTGCCGTCCGCCAACTCGGCCACATCGCGCCACTTGCCGTTTACCCCCTCGGCTTCGCTCCCGCAATGAATCGTGTTCACGATAATGCCCATGGCAATCGCTGCTTTGCAGGCTTCAGCGTAATTAACCGGCCCCTGCGTGAACGGTTCGTTGCCAGCAATAAAGATGGCCTTGTAAACATCCGCCGACGGGTCCCATGCGAGCTCTTCCACGGCGCGTTGGATCACCAAACCGCAGTATTCCTCCCCACCGCTGGTGCGTAGGGCAAAGAGTTCCTCGGAAATCTTGTCCAGGTCGGTTGTTAGGTGTACAACCTGTCGGACCCAGCCCGATTCCATGGAAAGCCTGTTGTTGCCATACTCGTATAGTGCAACCTGCAATTCCGGGGCAAGGCCGTTTTGTCGTGCCTTGATGAACTCGTTGCAAATTTTCCAGAGCTGGCTTTTGGCCTGTTCGATGAGTCCGTCCATGCTGTTGCTAGTGTCAAGCAGCAGCGCGATTTGCACCCGCGGCTTGTGAGATTGTTGAGCCGCCGGCGACGGTGTGGTGTGGCTGCTGGTCAGCTTCCCTGGGCCTCCCAGCGCCAGCGTGAATGTGGTGAACCAAGTGGCAATGTGTGAACCTGTCTTCATAGAGTCCTCCGTTTTGATTTTAGTTGGTGGTTTCGTAGATTTCGTAAACCGTGCCGTCTAGGACGAATTGCACGTTTTGCCCCAGCGCCAACCACGGCAACGCACGCGGATTCTTCGCTGCAAATGCAAAGTATTCCGGCGAATTGAACCGGACGCGCTGATGGCGCGCGTTCTGGAACTTTTGCACCTCGGCATCTATCCACTGCTTGTCGTTCAGGAAGAAATTCCGGCCGGCCACAAACTGGTTCTGCTGCGATGCCTGTGCCAGCCGCACGCGCGATTGTTCCGCCGGTGTGGCTGCCCCGCCGCCGTTCAGGCTCGAAAGCCCCAGACCGCGGGTGGCTTCCAGCATACTGTCCGCTGCCGCGGCTGCCGGGGCATTGGCTGACTTCAGCGCCAGGCCGTGACGCGCACCGGCCACGGCTGATACGCCGTCTCTTGCCACGTTGTACGCAGTCCAGTTCTCCGGTGCCGCGCGCCGCGCAGCGCGGTCCTCGTAAAGTTGCGGCAGCGACTGCATCGCCAGTGGCACGCGCCGACGGTCCTCGTCCTCAACGATCAGATAAGCTGTGTAGGGGGTGACAATGCCGTATTTGCGCGCCAGGTCGGTGACCTCGTCTTTCAACTCCGCGCTTTTGCCGTGCAACCGGATTTCGTCCAGCAGGTAACCCACACGGCGCGTGGCCCAGAGCCGCGGGATAAACTCGTGCTTTTCGGTCTGCTGCGGAAAGTTGACCTCGTAAGTGAACTTGCGCATCGTGCCGCTGACCGTGCCTTCAAGCAGGACGGCAGAGTTGCCATGGCCTGAATAACGGCCCACTAGCACGAGTTGGTCGCCTCTGAACAGGTCCGGCAACGGCGACGGGTAAAGTTTCGTCACGCGAACGTTGCCGGTGAACTCCAACGTCGGATTTGCTAGCACGGGGTCTTTGATGTTGGTAAAGAAGTTCGACACTTTGACCTCTAGGTCTTCATCGGGCAGGACGTATTGGGCAAAAGCGCGTGTTTCTGCGGCGATTTTGTCAAGCAAATGTGTGTTCACGTCTGTGCCAATGCCGAAACAGAAGATGCGCGTGTGGCCTTCGTTGGCTTTCCTGAGATTGGCGACGATTTGCGCTTCATCCGTCGTGCCGATGGTCGGTTTGCCATCGGTGAGGAAGATGACAATAAACGGGCGGTCGGCGTCTGATTTCAGATTCGAGATTTCAGATTTCAAACTGAGTGCTTTCCGGACCGCGTCATCAATTGCCGTGCCCCCGATCGGTTTGAGTCCTTCGATGAACTCGCTTGCCTTGGTGCGGTTTGCCTTCGTGGCCTCGACCAGCTTGTCGAACAGCGGCTCCACTTCTGTCGAAAACCGCAGAATCTCGAACCGATCGTGGTCATTCAAATTCTCAACGCAAAACAGGAGTGCTTTCTTGGCTTGTTCGAGTTTCTTACCCGCCATCGAGCCCGAGGTGTCGAGCACAAACGCCACATCCTTGGGCACGATTTTCTTCGCGCCTGCGTCAATGCCAGGTGACACCAGAAGCAAGAAAAAGCCGTCCTCGTCACCGGTGCGGTGCGCCAGCAGATTTACGCCCAACGCGTCATTTTCAGGCGCAAAATAGAGCGCGAAATCAAGGTCCGGTTTCACGTCGCGCGCCTCGAAGCCGACCGTGGCGCGCCGCACGCTGTGGCGCTTGATTTCGACCTGGTGGCTCGGTGAATAAACCGATTTGAGCGGCTGCTTAGTTTCCAGTTCCACCTTGATGCTCACCGCCTTGATCGGCGCGGCGGAGAATTTCTCGGTGTTGAGCGGATAAACGTAGCTCACCAGTCCGTCGTCAGCCTTTAGGATTTGCGTGTAGGAGATCTTGATGCGTTTATGGCTGCGCGGTTCGATGGGGAATATGCGCACCTTGAACACGTCCCGGTCGGCGTACTCGAGCAGCGCAGGGTCTTTGGCCTTCCGGACGATGTCCTCATAAATCTTTCGTGCTTTATCAGCAGGCAGCAACTCGGCTTCGACCTGTTTGCCGCCAATGTCCATCGAGAACTTGTCAATCTGCGCGCCTTTGGGGATGGGGAACAGATACGTGCCTTCGAGCCGCGCCGGGTTCGGATTGTAAAATTCTTGGTCCACCACCGTTGTGGCAATCTGGTCCTCGATCTTCACAGTCACATGATGATACGTGACCTCAAGTGGCGCGAAGATGTAAGGTCGCGGCGGCGGAATGGGCCGTGGCGGCCAGGGCGGTGGAATCGGATGCGGCGGATGTGGTGGTGGTCGCCAATGTTCCGGGTCAACCACGATGAATCCGTCTGCGCGTGCTTGTGGCGCGTGCAAGACCAAGCCGATCAAAACCGGCAAAACCCACAAGGTTAAGAACCGTTTCATGGTTTGTTCGACGGAATATCCGGCTGGATGCTCCATCGAGTTGTGCACCTGCAAAGTTATCACCGTCGCTCTGTACCAGCGCTCTGCGAGCATCACCCTGTAAATGCGGTCCATGACCGTCGAAAAATTTCTCCATCCAATTTTCACCGCAGAGGTGCCGAGACGCAAAGCGTCGGTAGGGCGCGCACTCCGTTGCGCGCCGAATCGCGGCATGCAGAGGACTGCCCGTCCTACCGAATCGTTATCGGGTTATGACCAAGCGAAACCTTCCAGGGAAATGTGTAGGGCGCCGTCCCGCATCTGAGGGACTGCTGCCACAACAAGGCGGTTGCGATGGCGCGCGCCCCTCTGGGGCGCAGTTTTACCTGCGCCGAATGCCGGTCGGCTTGGAGGGTTGGGTTCAACGCCGACCGATAGCTGGTTTTTCCGGTTTCATGTGGGCACACTTTACCACAGAGGCGCCGAGACGCAGAGTCGGTAGGGCGCGTCCCGGATGTGCGGGACTACGCGCCGCTTCTGAACGAGGCGCATCTTGTGCTTGGGCGATTCAGCCAGGTTGTCAACGTTCTGGCCGACGTGAAGGTTGGCCATCGAATTTATTCAAGATTTTGCTTTTGCATCATTGGAGTATGGGGTAGGGAGGACTACCTGGTTTAGAGGTTGTTGCACAGATGCTAAGGCAGTCTCTGGCGCGCTTCGCAAGGCTGCAACCATTGTCTGTCTCAAGACCGATCCGAAAGCGGTGTCGTGATCGCTGACGCTCGCTGTGCCACTGCATTCCAAAGTGTGAAGTGCGCTGGCACAGCGCCGCAAGGCACTACCACAGCGCTTTCCATTGCAGAACAGCGGGGTTAATCCTTGAGCGGATCGAACTGGGTGGCAGGCACCAGAGTTACCGGACCGAGCAGGCCCGAGTCGCGCAACGGCCAATCTGATGCGTCAAATGGGCGGTAGTTCACGTTTACAAAGTTGATGTCGTGGAAAATTTTCCATTGCACACCACGCCGGTCCAGGTCGCGGATTCGATTTGCGCTCAGGTTTGTCACCTCGATTTCGAGCAAGTTTTCACGTGCGTTCAGCCCCTCAAGTGCGATTCTGTAAGGCGGATTTATCAATGTGCCCAGCTCGCGTCTGTTGAGCCGGACGCGTGCACTGTCGCATACCTTGCCCAGATCGAGCAGCCACAAATCAGCAGGCTGCCTGGGCCGGTCGAACTTGATGCTGTAAAGTGCAGTGCCGGCGAACCGATGTGCATTCGTGTCACGAAGTTCAGTCCATGAAACCAACCGCCTTGTCTCGAAGCTGGCGGGTAATTCAGGCCCACCGGCTATGAACTTGACCTGCCAAGTGCCGGTGATCTCGATTGTGGTATTTGCGACTTTCAGATAACGCCATGGGGGTGTTTTGACAGGTGCACCGCGGGTCGCACGGACAAAAACTGATTCAGCAGGCGCAAGCTGTAGATAAACTTGGAGCTTCCCATCTGGTCCGGTGCGAGTTGCGCCCCGGCCGATCCGGCCTGTCATTGCGTCCATTAACACCGCGCCATGCGCTTTTGTGGCCAGTGGCAACCATCCATCGAATGGCTCAGCACGATGGTTTGCGATGAAGTAGATTCGGTCCGAGCCGATCCTGCGCCGGATAAAGAGCAAGCCATAATCGGCGGCAACCGGCTCCGGCTCGATCTGTGACTTCGCAAGCGCAGCGTCAACAGCACCAACGAAAAACTCTCCTTTGCCTACGCGCGCCCGGGTCACACTTGCATCTGCAGCGCGTGAAAGTCGGATTGGCTCGAGCAACCTGCGTAGCTCGGCGCGGCGTTCTTCGAGTCGGTACAGGCCGGGCAGATCCGACGGGAGGGCATCTTCGAAAATCACGGTGCATCCGGCCTTAGCAAGCTCAACAAGGCGTTTGAGCGTGCCCAGTGGAATAAGTTGACATTTTGGAACCAGGACGGCGTTGTAAACTCCACCTGGCATTTTCACTTTGCCATTGACGGGTTTTGCAAGGTCAAGCTGCCTGTCTGAGACGTAATCGAACGTAAATCCGCGTGACCAGAGGCGTGACGCAACCTGACCGATTGGTTGTGCTGTAAACCATTCTGTCCCGTGCACGGTCAACTGCTGCACGCGCCCGGTTGGATTATGCCAGAAGTCATGGATCGGCCAGTAAAGCAGGATGTCGTGGTCGGGTTGCGTTGTTTGTAACACAGATTGGCAGCGTGTGATGTAAATGTTTAGTGCAGGTACATCGCGCCAGATCGAATTGCGGGGGTTCATCTGTGTCGAGGCGTAAAACAGCCAGCCCGGCCATGGCGCGTCATCGGGGGAGTAACATGTGCCGTGATAAAACACGTGGTTTATGCCGCTGACGAAAAACTCGTCCATAAGAACTTTCAGCGCGGCAAGTGTCTCGTTGAAATGTTCGGCCAGCCACGTGGCGGATTCGGCGCTGACAAGCCGCCTGCCTATTACATGCGCAGCCGAGGAAGCGAACTTGGCAATGAGAATGTTCCGGTCAAACCTGAAAAACTCGGTCTCCGGTATATCTGCGGCGGCGTACAAATCCAGCAGGTTGCCCGGTGACCCATGCGCTTCGTTGCGTGTGATAAACCCGTGCCGATGCGCCCAGGGCGTCCACAGCTCGGCGAGGTTGTCGTAGATCAGGTCCGACACCGTCTCGCGATAATCGCATTTGAGCCGTGCTGCAGTATCGCTTGTGTTGTCCTCGAAAAACTGCCGTAAATGTGGTTGCAATTTGTAGCCGCGTCGTTTCTCGAACTCTGCAAACAGATCGGGCGACCAGTCGCACCTGTACTCGTATGAATCGTGGTAAACTGCGCGCGGTTTGTGTCCTGCATAGTTTGCGAAAGCGTCATCGAACCATTTGAGAAAGTGCTGCACCGCAGGTTGGTAGAACAGGTTAAGCATGTGTCCTTCACCCCCTGGAGCAGCGCGTTTGACCTTTTGGCCAGAAGGCCGCTGCGAAACTGCATAGAGCGTCCATGGCCCGTTGGTAGGTGGGGTCCAGTCAACTGACCCGTCTGGTTTGAGTCTATCAGTCAGCTCTATGCAATTGCCTTTGGCCGAAAAAGCGAGCAGTGCCTGTGTTTTTGCCGGATCAAACTTTTCATCGAGCTTGTCGCCCGGCCCGATAACATTTGTTCGCACAACTACAAGCGCATTTGCTTCTAGATCAGTCACGTGCGGCCCGCCGAAACACCAGCCTGTGCCGAGTGTCATGTCAACGTCCATACCAAGCCGGTGCGCCTCAGAAACGGTAAACGCCAGCATCTCCATCCATTTCGGACTCAGATACTGGATGTACCTGTGTTCGGCGCCTTTGACACCGTAAATCGGGATGATATGGACGCCACCCAAACCGGCGTCGCGGTACAACTCGAGTTGACGTGTAATGTTTGTTGTATCAACTGCACTGCCCGGCCACCACCAATATGTCCACGGTTTCATTGTATTGGTAATGGCCGGCCAGGCTGCGCCGGCACCGGCGTGTTGAGCTGCACTGAGTTTTGCTCCCGTACAACAAATGCACAACAGCGCCCCCAGACAAAACAACACCATCTGGTGCTTTGGCAGCGGAACAATATAACCGGATTTGATTCCATGTCCGGCACTTACGACCCGGCCCGGTTTGAATGCGTACCAGTTCATCGCACAAACACCTGCATTCAAAGCAGTGACTGCTCGGCATCTTGTTCCTTGCCCGTTTGCGCAGGTTTTACCTGGGCACGTTTCTTTTCCTGTTCCTGTGGTTTCACTGCCACGACTGCGTGCCGCAGCAACTTGCCCTGGAAATTGTAGCCGGCTGCAATTGCTTCGGCGACCACAGCATTCTGGGGTGGTTTTTCCTGGTCATCAGCCGGACGGTGTCGTTCCGGATCAAACGGGTCACCCACCCCAGGCACAAATGGCACCAGACCAACCCGGCGTGCAATATCGTAACACGCGTCCCTGAACCGCGTGATCTGCTCGAGCACCTCGGGTTTACCGGAGCGTACTGCCGCCTTATGCAGTGCAAATACATGGTCAAGAATCAATACCAAGACCTGTAACCATTCGTTTTGTGCGCGACCGAGTTTTTCAACCTCAAGCCGCAGCGTTGCTTTTTCGGCATCACCCGCCTTTTGAATAAACTCACGAAATGCAGCCGCTTCAGCAGTCATCATTTCGGCGACCTGTTTTGCAGCCTTGAATGTTTGATCTGCAAGGTCTTGAATTCCGTGCCACTGCGCGGTGGCTGCATTGACACTGTTTGCAACAGTTTCAAGGCCCTTAAGTTGGCGGAGTGTACCTGCCAATGTTTCAGTCTCGATCAATCGAACCAGCGCACGATATTCGAGCGCAAACGGCATTAATCCGAGAATTGCGCCGAGCATGACTGCGCCTGAGCACAGTATCAACTCGGTTTGCGTCAGCGGCGCGCGTTTGTGTACTGCAACAAACACCGCCAACCCAACCAGCAGAACGTCCCCGAGCAAGAACGGCCATTTAACAAGCTGTGGTTTATTGTGTTCGGCCATGCCTGCACCAGCTAATCACAACTGGCCCGGACACGCAAGCTGGCACGGCGAAGTCCTGACCCTGTCGAAGACAAATTCGACCTGTGCACTTGCCATGGCGTATGCACTTGCAAACAAACCGCCCCGACTGGCGTGTGTATTGGGCCGCGGGTTGTCACACGGCCAAACCAGTGTGGTAATGCCGAGTCAACATGCTAACAGGCTGTTGAAAAAGGCATGTTTTGAAAAATTGACCCTCAAAATCCTTGGGGTTTTTGCGTGATTTTTTGCAGCAAAAATACTTTTTCAACAGCCTGCTAATGCCGATTTTTTAGATTCGCTCGGCGCAGTCTTGTCTGGCGAAAATTTTGCTGTTATCGGGGCGTGGAAAATGCGATAATCCGCCTGCACGCGTGAAGTAAGGGTGTGGGAAATTTGTTTTAATGAAGACTGACAAACAAGAGACAAAGACTGCTGAAGGCCCGGCTGCACGCTGGGTGTCGTACAGGCCCGAGATCAAGATCCTGGATTGCACAATTCGGGATGGCGGCCTAATGAACAATCACCTGTTTGATGACGCAACCGTCAAGGCAGTGTACGAAGCCTGTGTAGCTGCGGGTGTTGATTACATGGAACTTGGCTACAAGGCATCGCGGCGCATGGTTAAAGTAAGCGATTTCGGTTGCTGGAAGTTCTGCAGCGAAGACGACATCCGCCGGGTTGTCGGCGACAACCCCACAAGCTTGAAACTGTCTGTCATGGCTGATGCCGAGCGGTGCGATTACAAGCAGGACATACCGCCCAAGAAGGACTCGGTGATTGACATGGTGCGTGTGGCGACCTACATCCACCAGATTCCGACTGCGCTTGACATGGTCAAAGACGCTCATGACAAGGGGTACGAAACTACGATCAATCTTATGGCTGTATCTGCTGTGCCGGAGCCGGAACTGAATGAAGCGCTCGAGTTGATCGCTAAGTCTGAGGTTAAGGCGATTTACGTTGTGGACAGCTTCGGCGCGCTTTACAGCGAGCAGGTGCATTACCTGGTACGGAAATATTTGCGGTATTGCAAGGCTGCCGGCAAAGAAGTCGGCGTGCACATGCACAACAACATGCAGCTTGCATTTGCAAATACAATCGAGGGCATCATCATGGGCGCTAACTTTTTGGATGCAACCATGGCAGGCTTAGGGCGTGGCGCAGGTAATTGTCCGTTGGAGCTGCTGATTGCGTTCCTGCACAACCCGAAGTATAAGCTGCGTCCCGTGCTTGCTTGTGTTCAGAATGTGATCGAACCATTGCGTTCGAAGCTGCTCTGGGGTTATGACCTGCCGTATCTGTTGACTGGCATGCTCAATCAACACCCCCGCGCGGCTATCAAGTTCAAAGAGGCAGAGTTAAAAGGTCAGAAGGGCGATATCTTGGAGTTTTACGAGACCCTGATCGAAAAAGAATAACGACGCTCATAAAACCAGGCCGATTGTGTGGAGCCGCACCGGAAGCCTGAAGGTGTTCCATGGCTTCTTAACCTGATTTCTTTTTGGTGACCAATGCCCCGTCCAATCCTGCGCATTCGCATAACACAGTCTGCCTCCAAGTGATACCCCTGTGATGACGCAGACGCTGGCTTTGGTACGGCCCAGCCCGGATATTTTGCACGTTTTTTCGTCGCCCAGACTCCCACGTCGTCTCGAGTTTGGCGCAGGCCAAACTGCGCACGGCAGTCGGGTCGGACGAAGGCTCGCCATCCAACGCGGAATTTACTTCACCCCGCAGGGGCGCGCGCCTATACGACATCTTCTGTAGCGCCGTTCTGCAAACGCCGGCCGTTTTTTTCCACAGCATGGGTGCAGCAAGGCGGTTCCGCAAATGTGGGACGACAAAACCGGGTGGTCACAGACCGCCGCTACAGCACTGTAGATGTTCGTAGCCGCGCCCGTAAGGGCGCGGACGGCAGGATTCCAGCCGAGAAGCCGGGTCATCACGACTCACCCCGGCGCGCAGTGGACTGCGCGCCCTACCTTAACTCTACGCCTCCGCCCTTCCGCGGTGAAGAATCAGCCAACCGGTGAACAGAACTGCTTTGAGGTCTTTCTTGGGGTGCGACAGTACCGGTGCTCTGCAAGCTTGGAGGTGGTAGCGTTGACCGGAGCGTATTTCTGCGGGCGTGGACGCCCGCGCGCCATTTCGTCGAAATCTGATCTCAGGTAGGGCGGGCAGTCCTCTGCCCGCCGCATATTTTCAGACGGCCCGTAGCCGCGCCCGTAA
>Ga0078972_1009794_pt1 | contig 18548 bp, 10 predicted proteins | sample YelNatPaOPGAMG01_FD_67568 | JGI IMG/M metagenome (GOLD analysis project Ga0078972, IMG submission 67568) | Hot spring thermophilic microbial communities from Obsidian Pool, Yellowstone National Park, USA - OP-RAMG-01 (SPADES assembly) (version 2) | ecosystem: Environmental > Aquatic > Thermal... | reverse complement strand
AATACACTGCTAAGATAATGAAATTTAATGATATACGCACTATTTCAAAGAGCTATTTTAGAATAATTTTTGTCTAATAATACTATTTTAACAAACGAAACGATTTAACACTTTAACTGTCCACTCCGACTTTTCGGAGGGGAGTCATAAAATAAAATTCCAATGCATATGAAATTTATTAGTGTGCCTTACTTCTTTTGTGTTGTTTTTTTCTTATTTTCATTCTCAATGAAAGCACAAATCGACACGTTTTCGCATGAATTGTCAACCAAAAACACCGATTCTTTCATAAAAGGGGCAAAAATACCGGAGTTTTCTTTTTACTTACCGGGCAAAGCCGGCGATATAAAATTTGGACTGATACAAGGAGATACTAGTGTGTGGCTGTCTGATCTTCATTCAACTTGCACTTCTTTTAAAACCGGATTGAAGTACCTTATTTCGGGAAGTATTCTAAAACAGGGTAAATTGATTTTTATAGCGTTACCATTATTTCAAACAGATGGATTGATAATCCAGATTCAAGGCGAACAATTACCGAAAGGCATTCAATTATTTTGGGCATTTGGAGGAGCATCGGGTAAACTGATTTCACAAAGTAACCCGGGATTAATGGATGTAGATTGCCACGACAATGTGTGCATCCGCGAACGAAATGCTGAGATTCTCTATTACCCGACGATACCGAAGTTCAACGTATTTCATGCTCTATTTCCCATTCAAACCCAAAGTGAAATATCGGATGCAAAACAGCAAAAGTCGCCTTTATCATTTGCCCATTCAGGCAAAGAGACAGATGTTCCAGCTTTTACAGGATTGTTTCTGTTGCAAAATGGAATGAAGTATTATGTTGCTCTATATCGTCCATCAAATGCTTTTGACGTTAACTATTACATGCTTCCTTTTATTTTTAAAACGCTTGAAACCAAAAAAGAAACTGTCGAAAAAAAAAAAAAAACAATCATCAATCACAACTCATAATTAAATTAAATTTAAAATGAATAAAAAAGTTTTTTTTATAACAATTAGTTGGTCTTTTCTTTTATGTGTCAATGTTATGACTCAAACAGCCTGGCCAAGAATGACCACCGAAACAAAACCATGGGCGCGCTGGTGGTGGTTAGGTAGCGCTGTAGATACAACAAATCTATCCTATAACATGGATGCTTACAGTAAAAAGGGACTTGGTGGATTGGAAATCACACCAATTTATGGAGTGCAAGGGAATGATGCAAATGACATACCCTATCTTTCTCCAAAATGGATGCAAATGCTTCGGTTTACAGAAAATAAAGCGAAACAGCTTGGAATGAAAATTGATATGAATACCGGCACCGGCTGGCCTTTTGGAGGTCCTCAAATAACGATTGCAAATGCTGCAGACAAAGTCATTTTTCAAGATTACGATTTAAAAACAGGAGAACATTTGTCAGTTCCCATTGTCGTTAACGATCCAAAGCAAAAACTTTATGCTACTTTTTTGTGTTTAATGGCATTCTCGACTTCAGGAGAGAAAATAGATTTAACAGACAAAGTGAATAAAGAGGGTATTTTACAGTGGACAGCACCAAACGGATATTGGAAATTGATGGCCGTTTTTAACGGTAAAACATTTCAAAAAGTAAAACGCGCAGCGCCAGGTGGTGAAGGATACGTAATGAATCATTTCTCCAAAACAGCCGTAGATAGTTACCTGGCTCGCTTCGACAAAGCTTTTTCGCAAAGCCACGTTCCCTTTCCAAATGCATTTTTCAATGATTCGTATGAAGTATATGGTGCTGATTGGACTCCCAATCTTTTTGAACAGTTTGCCAAACGTCGTGGTTATAGGTTAGAATATTATTTACCGGAGTTTCGTGGACAAGGAAATGCTGACACAATAGCCCGCGTTGTGTCTGATTATCGAGAAACATTGGCTGAATTACTCCTTGAAAACTTCACCGAAAATTGGACTGCATGGGCTCATCAACACGGAAGCCTCACAAGAAACCAAGCGCATGGATCACCAGGAAATCTAATTGACTTATATGGAGCAGTAGATATTCCTGAATGTGAAACCTTTGGAGGAATGCCAGATATTAATATAAAAGGATTAAGACAGGACAGCTTAAGTACAAAAAATGATGCTGATATTACCATGATGAAATATGCTTCATCGGCTGCACATATTACAGGCAAGAAATATGCTTCTTCAGAAACATTTACATGGCTTACCGAACATTTCAGGACCTCTCTTTCCGAATGCAAACCTGTTCTTGACATGTTATATACTGCCGGCATCAATCATGTCTTTTTTCATGGGACTCCTTATTCTCCGAAACAAGCTGCTTGGCCAGGTTGGTTGTTTTATGCAGCTATAAATATGTCGCCTACTGATCCAATGTGGCACAATGCAGCTCCTTTTTTTAGCTATATTAACCGTTGTCAGTCATTTTTACAATATGGTAAGTCGGACAATGATTTTCTAATCTATTTGCCTATTTTTGATTTCTGGCACGAAAACAGAGGTACTCCTTACTTAGCATTCGATATTCATGGTATGCCACAACATACGCCAAAATTTATTAGTGCTGTAGACACCATTATTAAATGCGGATATGATGTTGATTATATATCAGATCACTATCTTTATCAGTTAATTACACAAAACAACCTATTGAAAACTTCTGGGGGAACAACTTATAAAGCAATCATCATACCTTCTGTAAAAATGATGCCACTCAAAACACTTCAAAAATTGATTATGTTAGCTCAAAATGGAGCAACAATCGTTTTTGTTGGCGGATATCCTGAAGATGTTCCTGGACTAAGTCAACTGACAAAGCGTCGTGAAATCTTTCAAAAAACAATAAAAGAGTTACCTCCCAATTCTTCTTTTTCACGACCAAAAAGAGTTCCTTTTGGGAAAGGATATATCATTTCCGCACCCAATTATGCTTCTGCTTTAGCTGCCTGTCACATTCCAAACGAAGAGATCAAAACAGTATGGGGTGGTTCATATATTCGTCGTAAAAATGCAACTGGAAACCATTATTTTATAGCCTCTTTACAGCCCAAAGGAATAAACGGTTGGGTAACTTTAGGAGTAAGAGCTACTTCAGCAATGCTTTTCGATCCTTTAACCGGCAACTCAGGTAAAGCAGTAATCAGACAGCGGGATGAACGCACTCAAGTCTATTTGCAATTACAATCAGGGCAGTCGATTATTTTAAAAACCTTTGCAAAATTGAATGTTCAAACAAAACCATGGCTTTACGAAACACCATTAACAGACACATTGACATTATCAACCGGATGGTCGATGCAATTCATTAAGAGCGAACCTGAAATTAATGGTAATTTTAATATTAATCACTTAGGGTCATGGACGAATTTATTAGATCCAAATGCAAAAATCAATATGGGAATTGCACAATACACCGTTCATTTTAATTTGCCAAAAATAAAGGCTGATGATTGGATTCTCGATTTGGGAGATGTTCGTGAAAGTGCTCGTGTACGTATCAATGGCAAAGAAGTAGCAACGCTTTGGGCTGTACCTTATCAAATCAACGTTGGCAAATTTCTTCATACAGGCCAAAATACTTTACAAGTTGAAGTGACTAATTTGCCGGCTAACCGCATTGCCGATTATGATCGCCGTGGTGTAAAATGGCGTATTTTCAAAGAAATTAATATGGTAAATTTACAATATAAAAATGAATCGTATGCTTCTTGGAAAACGGTTCCTTCAGGATTATTAGGCCCTGTCAAATTGATTCCTGTGATTAATAAGAAATTTTGACTGTGAATAGACTCTAATTTGCAGAAATTCAATAAACATAAAGCGATGAAAACAATACTCATTTTTTGTTTGCTAATTATTTCAGACATATCATTTGCTGAAAATGGCTATTGGCATAACCAAAAGCGAACGTTGCGTTATCATCCTGATGGAAGTGATTTTGTAATAGTAAATGGAAAAAACAAATTCAACAGAGCATTATACAGTCAATTGCATACAGGCTTCCGCATCGAAACGAGTGATGTGCCTGAATTTGGATTTTATTTGCCCAATATGGGAGGCAACCTACATTTTGGCTTATGGAAGGGCAATCAAGCAAAATGGGTGAATAATATGCAGTTTATTGAAGCTCGGTATCGTGCCGGGTCTCGAATCTATCGCATTCATGATTCATTACTTGGGAAAGGCGAATTAACCATCACCGTATTACCATTATCCGATAAAGACGGGATGATCCTTAAAGCTGAGTTTATTGGCATTCCTGAAAATATCAAGTTATTGACTGTTTTTGGGGGTGCTTCCAATAGACGGTTTTTGCGTGATGGCGATTTGGGGGTGGATCCTCCCGATGCGTTTGATTTAACGGCTGCTAATTGTAAAGACAATCACTTTTCCATTCAACTAAATAGTTTTCAATTACAATTGCCACCAACAAACAAAGGAAATAAATCTATACTTTATGGACTTTTTCCAACAACAACCAGATTGAAAATTGGAGCATTTATGCCTGAAGCCAATCCAATAACACTCTGGCGAAACCAAATCATTTTAAAGGACTCAATTTTATTGTCTAAAATTGCAATTCAGAACAACACAAGCTATTATTTATTAATTCAAAAGAATGAAGGAAAACCTGTTTTGTACAATTATAAAGCGTTAAAACAATTATTTACTGCTGCAGAGAAAGCTCGTCAACGATTAGCATCTCGCATTTGTATTTTTACACCAGATCCGTTTATCAATACTCTAGGCGGAACGTTGGCAGTTGCCGCAGATGCTATTTGGGGAAAAACAGCTTATTTACATGGAGCTGTTGGTTGGCGAATGCCACTTCCTGGTTGGAGAGGTCCTTATGCCGGCGATGTCTTGGGTTGGCATGATCGAGCACGTATTCATTTCAATTCATATGCAGCCTCACAAGTAGTGAATGTGCCTGTCTCGCTTCCTTCTCCCGCTTTGGATACCCTCATGCATTTGTCACGTGGTACAGAAAAATGGGGAACACCAATTTACAGTAACGGATATATTTGTCGGAATCCAAGTAACAACCACGAAATGAGCCACTACGATATGAATCTTTGTTATATCGACGAATTACTCTGGCATTTCAATTGGACAGGCGATTGGGCTTATGTAAGACAAATGTGGCCGATATTAAAACGAAGCTTAGCTTGGGAAAAACGAAATTTCGATCCAGAAGATAAAGGTCTTTATGATGCTTATGCTGCCATTTGGGCGAGTGATGGACTACAATATAATGGCGGAGGCGTTACTCATTCCTCAGCATACAACTATCGGGCAAATAGATTTGCTTCCGAAATTGCACAAAAGATAGGAGAAGATCCAGCCCCATACCAACAAGAAGCGGATAAAATTGCCAATGCTTTATCGTCGCAGCTTTGGATGAAATGCAAAGGATATTTGGCTGAATACAAGGATGTTATGGGTCTTAAATTGCGTCATCCTGATGCAGCCGTCTGGACGATTTATCATGCAATTGATTCAAAAGCCGGAGATGCTTTTCAGTTTTATCAGGCTACCCGCTATCTTGATAATCAAATTCCACATATTCCTGTTCGCGCAGTAGGATTAAAAGATGAAGGCTGGGCAACAATTGCCACATCAAATTGGATGCCCTATGAATGGTCTGTTAATAATGTGGCGCAAGCAGAAGTGATGCACACATCACTCGCTTACTGGGAAAGTGGGCGAAATAATACTGCATTTAAGTTATTCAAAAGCGCTATTTTAGATGGAATGTACCTTGGATCAAGTCCCGGCAATTTTGGTCAAATCAGTTTCTATGATGCAGCACGCGGAGAAAGTTACCGTGATTTTGCCGATGATATTGGTATTGCTTCCCGTGCGATAGTTCAAGGCTTGTTTGGAATTTTACCCGATGCATTGAATAACAAATTGATGATTCGTCCCGGGTTTCCTGATTCGTGGCATTTCGCATCTTTAGCGACACCTGATGTTTCAATTAATTTTAAGCGTAATCAACAACTTGATCAATATATTATTAAACAACATTTTCAGAAAGTGTTAGATGTTAAGTTGCATCTTCACGCTTATTCCGACTCAATTTTGTCTGCTAAAGTAAATGGAAAACCAGCAATATGGGAAGTTGACTCTACGAGTGTAGGTGCTTTTGTAAATTTGTTTTGCGGGAATGATTCATTACTTAACGTACAAATAACATGGAAAAACACTAATCTTGACAAAATACATTATTCCAAAACAGTTACACAAGGAGACACTCTTCATATATATTCACAACAACAAATACGCAAAATCTATGATCCTCAAGGGGTTCTTTCTCAATTGCATTTTAACGCACATATTTTATTTGGAAAAATAACCGGAGATATCGGATCTAGAACTTTCTTTGTACAGCTTTCTCAAGGTCAAATGATATGGTGGCAACCTGTCAACATTAAAGTCAAACACCCATTTGAAGTTGTACCATTAAAATCCGATGATGAACACCTGAAGTTCTTGATCAAAAACAATCAAAATATTTCTGTAAAAGGCAATTTAACAATTAATTTTGATCCTGATTTTCTGTATAATTTTGCACTCAAGCCAAATGCTTTTTCGGTTGTAATTACTGTACCCAATTCAATTGCCCAACGTGGAACAAATAAACTATGGATATCAACTGATAAAGGCATAACATATTCTATTCCATTGATTAATTGGAATATAAAAAATAATTCTCATGCTATTTATCAAATGATAAATATGGATACAATAATGAATGACAAAGTAACTCAAATTTTCCGGAATCGTTACTTGTCTCCACGTTCTCCTTTTACTACACTACAACTACCTTGGCAGGGAATGGGAGAATGGTGTCATCCATTGGATTCGGCTTACATTGATGATAGTGGATTTCGCAAAGCAGCCATTCATAATATTTTTACAACACCCTTAGGATTTTCATTCCGAACAGCTTCCGATTCATCACGTAAAAATATAGTTTTCACATCTTTGTGGAATAACTATCCCCATCAAATCATAATTCCTCTGAATGGAACTGCTTCACATGCTTATTTATTAATGGCGGGTTCAACCAACTATATGCAGAGCCATTTTGTCAATGGAGTGGTGAAAATCTTGTACACAGATGGAACGTGCGATTCATTGCAACTGATTAATCCTGAAAGTTGGTGTCCAATTGAACAAGATTATTATACAGATGGTTATGCTTTCCAACTAAAGTCGCCTCGTCCATTCCGCGTTTATTTTAAATTGGGGTCTGTGAGTCAAAAGTTGCTAAAACAAACCATAAAGCAACCTTCGTATGACGTAACCACGTCCAAAAAGAAAAATGGAGGTGATTACATCGAGTCTCCAGCCTCCAACGTTTCTGATCGTCGAATTGACGGAGGCGCAGGAGTCATTTTGGATGTTCCTCTCAATAAAAGCAAGATATTAAAAGAATTAAAAGTCGAAACATTGGCTAATGATGTAGTGATAGGCTTAATGGGCATTACTTTAATGCGATAACCAATAAATGAATTTAATTATGAAGACAAAAATGATTATTTTACTATGTTGTATGTTTTTTTCAACTATGATGCAAGCTATCAACTGGTACAATGTACGGGATTTTGGAGCCACAGGTAACGGTAAAACAATTGATTCACAGGCTATTAATAAAGCAATAAAAGCAGCTTCAAAAGCCGGAGGAGGAACTGTGTTTTTTCCTGCAGGCATCTATGCTTCCTACTCTATTCATTTGCAAAACAATATTACATTACAATTAGATGCAGGAGCTGTTTTGAAGGCGGCTTTTCCAACTCAAATAGAAGGCTTCGACTCTATAGAACCTAATGCATATAGCCAATATCAGGATTTTGGGCACAGCCATTGGAAAAATAGTCTCATTTGGGGCATTGGGTTGGAAAATATTACTATTTGCGGTCAAGGCATGATTGACGGTCAAGGATTAACTCGCGAAGAAAGTCATATTCCAGGCGTTGGTAATAAAGTCATTAGCTTGAAATTATGCCGAAATGTTCTGCTTAAAGATGTGAAGATGGAACGTTGTGGTCATTTTGCATTGCTGGCAACCGGTGTCGACAATATGACAATCGACAATTTGCTCATTGATACCAATCGAGATGGATTGGATGTTGATGCTTGTCGTAATGTGCGCATTTCTAATTGCACGATTAACTCACCGTATGACGATGCAATTGTATTAAAAGCTTCGTATGCGTTGGGGTTTTTTCGCAACACGGAAAACGTTACAATTTCCAACTGTTATGTCAGTGGATACGATCTTGGTTCTGTGATGGATGGAACCTATCAACATTTTCAAAATCAAGCACCCGATCAATCTTTCCCAGTAGGCAGAATCAAATTAGGAACTGAGTCGAGTGGTGGATTTAACAATATCACCATCACAAATTGTATATTTGAACATTGCCGTGGTTTAGCTTTAGAAACTGTTGATGGCGGTGATTTGAAAAATATCACTGTTTCAAATATTGTTATGACAGACATGAATTCTTCTCCAATATTCTTACGGTTAGGCGCTCGGATGCGTAGTCCAAAAGGTACGCCGATAGGACAATTACATCGCGTTTCTATTGATAATGTTCGAGTGTATAATGCCGATTCCCATTATGTTTGTTTATTTAGCGGGCTGCCTGAACATCCAATGGAAGATATCAAACTAAACAATATTTCAATCTATTACCAAGGAGGAGGAATTAAAGAACAAGCAGCTTTAATTGTGCCTGAAAAAGAGACCGCTTATCCAGAACCAACAATGTTTGGAGAGTTACCAGCTGCTGCTTTTTATATTCGTCATGCTAAAAACCTACAGATGAATAACATTGATATCTATTATAAACAACCTGACGAACGTCCTTCAATAGTTTTAGACGATGTGCAAAGTATTTCGTTTGACAATCTCAATATTCGGAAAGCAAATCAAGCTCCCATCTTTTTATTGAAAAATGTTTCTGATTTTCGTACTTTCCATTGTCGAAATATCAAAGACATGTTAATTGAGAATAAAGATGAACAAACATATTAATCCTTATATATAACTGATTATGAATCGAAAATCCTATTTTATTATTGCTTTGATAGCTGTATATCAAATTAGTATTGCGCAAGCATTATTACCCAGTAAAAAAAGTATCCTCCAAAAAATGGAACTTGCTAACAGCTATTTTATGAAAAAATATCCTGATCCTGGATTGGCTATTATTACTGACAAAAAACGTCCAAGCAATATCTGGACGCGAAGTGTCTATTATGAAGGGTTGATGGCGCTATATAACATAGATCTCAATCTTGTTTATTTAAATTATGCAGATCAATGGGGCGAAAGCCATCAATGGAATTTGCCTGAAGGTATAAAAACACGTAATGCTGACAATCAATGCTGCGGACAGACTTATATTGATCTTTATCGATTACAACATCAAGAAAAACAGATTGCCAATATCAAGACCTCGATTGACAACATGTTGTCCAGTTCTAAAATTGATGATTGGTGGTGGATTGATGCCTTGCAAATGGCAATGCCTGTTTTTGCAAAATTAGGAGTCTTATATCATGATGATCGCTATTATCAGCGTATGTATGACATGTATATGTACACCAAAACAGAACAAGGCGGCGGATTGTTTAACCCAAAAGATGGACTATGGTGGCGCGACAAATCGTTCGTTCCTCCTTATAAAGATCCAAATGGCAAAAATTGCTATTGGTCTCGAGGAAACGGTTGGGTTGTAGCCGCATTAGTACGAGTACTTCAAATAATGCCAAAATCAGCCGTTGGTTATCAAGAATACAAAAACACGTTTCTTATAATGATGAAGGCGTTAGCTCCGCTGCAACGTAAAGATGGATTTTGGAATGTAAGCTTACATGATTCTACCTATTTTAATGGGAAAGAGACTTCAGGAACAGCCCTGTTTGTCTTTGGAATGGCATGGGGCATTAAAAAAGGATGGCTTAATCGTAAAGTCTATCTTCCCATAGTCGTAAAAGCATGGGCTGGATTATCCAATGAATCGTTACACCCTGACGGAATGCTTGGTTATGTACAAGGAACAGGGAAAGAACCTAAAGATGGTCAACCAGTTGGTTACGATAAAATACCTGACTTTGAAGATTATGGACTAGGATGTTTTTTGTTAGCAGGCAGTGAAGTATATAAATTGGCACCAAAAAAATGAGCATAACTATCAAATAATCATATATTTTATCTTGAGTTATTTATGTCTTATTTCATCTTAAAACGAGAAAATGAGCAAATCTCTATTTCCCATTTTTTATACGATACTCTTTTGGTGAATAACCAACATGTTTTTTAAATTGAGCAGAAAAGTGTTCAGCATTGTCGTAATGAAGATTGCAAGCAATCTCTTTGATGGATAAGTTGCTAGACAACAAAGCATCTTTGGCTGCTTGAATTTTTAAATGTTGTATGTAACATGCAGGAGAAATTCCGGTAAAATTTTTGAACGTCTTACGAAACCATGAGTAGCTCATATGGAGTTGTTCGGCAATTTCTTCAGGGGTAATCTTTGCATACAGATTTTCGCGAATGATGATTTTGGCCTTTGTCATGTGCAACACCGCGAAATTTTCAAATTGTTGCTCTTTATCATACGCCAAGGCTAAACCAAGAATATGATCAGCAATTCCCGCAAGCACCTGTTGAAAAGCAACGCTCTCTTTCGTCGCAACTTCAATGGCTTGTTGATAAAGAAAAAGAATTTCGTCTCTTAACCCAACTTTATAAATGCTGTTCTCTTGATTTAAAAAACCATTAAATAAGCGTTGATCCATAGATGGACCTCTGAATCCAATCCAGTATTCAGTCCATCCTGTTTCTTTATTTGGTGTATAACTATGCCATTTTGAAGGAACTATCGATATAATATTGCCTTCGTTGACCTCAATCCATTCATTCTTTGAAGTGTAAAATTTTCCACCTCCTTGTGTAATATAAATCAACTGAAATTCATCGAGGACACGGCCATGTTTTTGGGTGAAAAAATATTTATCAGGATGTCCTGCTTTTGGCGGATAAACATCAAAATGTTTATTAATCTGATGATAACCAACAGTAGTAACGGTAATACCCCATAATAAATCGCGCTCGGTAGTCACGAGATATTTGAGTTTTATCGAATTATTGGTTTCTGCTTTCATGGGTATCAATTCCTTTTGAAGATGCAAATATAAGAACAATTTGCACAAAAAGCATAGGCGTTGTGCAGAAACATTTTATAGTCCTATTTTATAGTCCTATTTTATATCAAAAAACAAAGGTGAAGTATCAATTCTTTCAATTGTTACAAAAAAAAGAAATACTATTTTTATCAAAAAATTAAATGACAAATTTTAAAAACAGAAAGAAAATGAAAACCAACTCAGACATAGAGCAAAAGTACGCTTTCGCGAAAGAAAGATATGAAGCCATTGATGTAAATGTAGATGCAGCATTAGCACAATTACAAGCCATTTCGTTATCGCTTCATTGCTGGCAAACAGATGATGTCACCGGTTTTGAAAACACAAACGCACAGCTCTCGGGAGGCATTCAAGCTACCGGAAATTACCCGGGGAAGGCCAGAACAATAGATGAAGTACGTCAAGACATCGAAAAGGTGAAAGCACTTCTTCCCGGCGATCATCGGCTGAGCTTACATGCTATCTATGGCGATTTCGGCGGGAAAAAAGTTGATCGTGATCAAATAGAACCCGAACACTTTCAAAGTTGGATCGATTGGGCAAAAGCAAACAACCTGAAATTGGATTTCAACAGCACCAGTTTTTCACATCCTAAAAGCGGCGATCAAACGTTGTCAAACAGGGATAAGGGAATCCGTGATTTTTGGATCGAACATACCGTTCGTAGTCGTCGCATTGCAGATGAAATGGGACGACAACAGGGAAGCAAGGCTTGTCACAACTTATGGGTACACGATGGACAAAAAGACATAACAGTCGATCGTTTTCTTTATCGCTCCTATCTGAAAGAATCGCTTGATCAGATATTTGCGCATAAGTTTGACCATGTAAAAGACAGTGTAGAATGTAAGTTATTTGGCACCGGACTTGAAAGCTTCACAGCCGGTTCCCACGAATTCTATTTAGGCTATGCCGTGCAAAATCAAATCATGGCGACATTGGATATGGGACATTTTCACCCAACGGAAGAAATTTACGACAAAATATCCTCGTTATTACTATTTTTACCGGAACTGATGTTACATATTAGCCGTCCTGTTCGTTGGGATAGCGATCACGTGGTTATCCTCAACGATAGCGTGATCATGCTGGCACAAGAGATAGTACGCGCCAACGCATTAAGTCGAGTAAACATCGGGTTAGATTATTTCGACGCATCCATCAATCGTATCGGAGCTTATGTAATTGGAGCACGTGCAACACAGAAAGCTTTTTTACAAGCGCTTCTTGAACCGATTCACTTGTTGAGAACCTATGAAGCAAATGGTCAATACTTTGAACGTCTTGCATTACTTGAAGAAGCCAAAGCATTACCATGGGCGGATGTTTATGACTACTTTTGCTATAAAAATAACGTTCCGGTTGGCATTGATTTTATTTCGGAAATAGGCGAATATGAAAAACAAGTGACAAGCAAACGTAACTAATTTCCTTATTCACCTTAAATCAACCCATTCTTAATCTATATTCTCTTATATTATTTGTTTTAGCTTCCAATAATGAATAGAACAGATTTAGATTCCTTGACTTCTAATCTTCCTGTAACTTCCGGGTTACTCTATTTTGGACTATACCATTCATATTGATGAACTACCGACTAAGAATGTAATACACTCAAACATGAACACCATTTTCGGATTACTTATTATTGCTATCGGGAGCATGGGACAATCCAGCTCTTATGTACCTATCAACAAGGTCAAAAACTGGTCGTGGGAAAGTTTTTGGCTTGTTCAGGGAATCTTTGCATGGCTATTATTCCCTTATCTTGGTGCGTTATTAGCTGTTCCTGACGGATCAAGTCTTGGCATTATTCTTTCGAGTGGAAATGGAGCTGCCATGAAAGCCATGCTGTTTGGCGTCTTATGGGGAGTTGGAGGATTAACCTTCGGGTTGAGTATGCGCTATCTTGGCGTTGCCCTTGGTCAATCCATAGCGCTTGGTACTTGCTCTGCTTTTGGAACCTTAATACCGGCTATCATGGTAGGTACCAATCTCTTCTCCGGCGCCGGATTAGTTTTATTACTTGGAGTGAGTATTGCCATTGCAGGCATAGCCATCATCGGTTTTGCAGGAAGCTTACGCGCCAAAAACATGACCGAAGAACAAAAGAAAGCAGCCATTAAAGATTTTGCTTTAGGGAAAGGGTTATTGGTTGCCTTGTTGGCCGGAGTAATGAGCGCTTGTTTCAGCCTTGGTCTCCAAGCAGGCGAACCAATTAAAACCGCTGCACTTGCTGCCGGAACAAAAGCGTTATATGCAGGCTTACCCGCTGTATTGATGGTTACCATAGGAGGTTTTCTAACCAACGCTGCTTATTGCCTGTTTCAAAACGTGAAACATAAAACATTGAAAGAATATGTTTCAATTCCTCGTTCGATATTGGTAAACAACCTTTTATTTTGTGCGTTAGCCGGCATTCTTTGGTATTCACAATTCTTCGGTTTAGCATTAGGTAAAAGTTTTTTTCAAGAAGGAAGTATTATGATGGCTTTCTCATGGAGTATTTTGATGTCACTCAACATCCTTTTTAGCAATTTCTGGGGAATCATACTCAAAGAATGGGTTGGTTCAAAGAGAACAACCCTCATTTTATTAGTGGTGGGTCTGGTAATACTCATTTTCTCCTGTGTTTTCCCTTCCTTAATGAATAAATAACAAGCTCAAATACATTCATTTAACCATAGGAATTAATGACGTAATTTATAATGATATTTAAATCTATGAATCAAATGCACTTTTCTTCACTCAAATCGCTTTGGTTAGGTATTTTATTCCTTTCCTTAGCTTGCACAAGTTGGTCAAAAACAGTAGTTTCTAATTTGACTTGTGAGTATCGAATCAATCCGATAGGCATTGATGTTTCCCAACCCCGTTTAAGCTGGCAAATAATCGCTGATGAAACAAATGTGCTACAAACGGCTTATCAATTGAGAGCTGCGTTATCTGTTTCGGATTTAACCCATCAAAACAAGTGCATTTGGGATTCAGGCAAAATTGATTCCGGTCAATCTGTATTGGTTGCTTATCATGGTCCAGCGTTACGATCAAAGCAACGTGTTTATTGGCAGGTACGTGTGTGGGATAACCATCATCATGTTAGTGCATGGAGTGAACCCTCTTTTTGGGAGATGGGATTACTCAATCCTTCCGATTGGACGGCAAAATGGATCACTTCTCCATGGAAAATAGATTCAGTACATGCTCAACCCTGTCCCTATTTTCGCAAAGAGTTTTCAGCAAACAAGAAAATTGCTTCTGCTCGTCTTTATGTTACATCACTGGGACTTTATGAGCTTTTCCTAAACGGAGAGAAGGTTGGGAATCAACTCTTCACACCAGGATGGACAAGTTATAACAAACGCCTCCAATATCAGGTGTATGACGTTACTTCATTGATTAAGAAAGAAAATGCAATGGGAGCTATTCTGGATGATGGATGGTATCGAGGAGGCCTTACATGGGATCAAAGACGCAATGTATATGGAAAAGAATTGGCTTTGTTGTTGCAACTCCAAATTAATTATACTGACGGAACCACTCAAACGGTGATTTCTGATGGTAGTTGGAAAGTTACCACAGGTCCAATTTTAACTTCCGAAATCTATAACGGAGAAACCTACGATGCGCGATTATCAATGCCCGGTTGGTCACAGCCAAACTTTGCTGATACGAATTGGCAAGCCGTGAAAGTGCTGAATCATTCGTATGCTAATCTGGTAGCCTCTGATGGAGTTCCGGTAGAAGCCATTCAAACGATCAAAGCGAAAAGAATTTTTATCACGCCAAAAGGTGAAACTGTTTTTGATTTGGGGCAAAACATGACCGGTTGGGTAAAGTTAAAAGTAAAAGGGCACACAGGAGATACGATTCAATTGAAATTTGCAGAAGTATTGGATAAGGCCGGTAATTTTTATACGGCAAATCTTCGCAGTGCAAAAGCAACGGATTGTTTTATTCTAAAGAATGATCAGGAGGAAGTTTTTGAACCTCATTTTACCTATCACGGATTCAGGTATGTTGAAATGAAAGGATTCAAGGGAACACCTGACCTTGATCAGATTACAGGGGTTGTGATTCATTCCGAGATGCAGCCGACCGGATATTTTTCCTGTTCTGATTCATTGCTAAATCAATTGCAACATAACATCCAATGGAGTCAGGTAGATAATTTCTTAGATGTACCAACCGACTGTCCTCAACGCGATGAACGGTTAGGATGGACAGGTGATGCTGAAGTATTTAGTCCAACTGCTGCTTTCAATTTTAATGTAGCTCCCTTTTATACCAAATGGCTGAAAGACTTAGCCGTCGATCAACTACCCAATGGATCAGTTCCAAATGTAATTCCGGATGTACTCAATGGACAAGGAGGAGCTGCAGGATGGGCAGATGTATCGGTAATTATCCCATGGAATATGTATTTATCTTATGGGGACACTCGTATTTTGAAAGTTCAATATCCCAGTATGAAAGCATGGGTAGATTATGTAAATAAACGGGCAGGGCGCAAGCATCTATGGGAAGGTGACCCTCAATTCGGTGATTGGTTGGCTTTTGCTACCAATCAATCCGATTACCCGGGGGCAACAACAGATAAGAATTTGATTGCTACAGCCTATTTTGCCCATTCATCCATGTTGTTAAGTCAGGCAGCTTCTGTTTTGGGAAATGATGACGATGCCTTAAAATACAAACAACTGTTTGATGAAATAAAAAGAGCTTTCAACAGAGAATATGTAACGCCCGAAGGCCGTATCATGTCAAATACACAAACAGCCTATGTTCTGGCATTAGCCTTTCATTTGTTGCCGGACTCCATACAAGGCCTTGCAGCCAATTATTTGGCGGATGATGTGCGCAATTTCGGTCATCTTACTACCGGATTTCTTGGAACACCTCTTCTTTGTGAAGAACTGACCAAGACAGGACATGCTGATTTAGCATACATGTTGTTGAACAGAAAAGAATATCCTTCGTGGCTATATCCGGTAACACAGGGAGCAACTACGATATGGGAACGATGGGATGGAATAAAACCTGACGGAACATTTCAGAATGCCGGCATGAATAGCTTCAATCATTATGCGTATGGAGCTGTCGGCAAGTGGCTTTATAGTTATGTGGCCGGTTTGAATTTAGATCCTGCGCAACCAGGATATAAGCATATTATTTTTCATCCCGTACCCGGTGGCGGATTAACGTATGCTACTGCCAAATTAATGACCATGTATGGACAAGCAGTGTCAGCCTGGAAAATAAAAAATGACACAATGAGCTATCACATAGTGATTCCGGCGAATACAACGGGAAGCGTATGTTTGCCAAACGCTGTGAAAGCTCAAGTGAAAATAATGCCTTTAAATAGCAAAACGGCTCCTGAATTTATTCAACAAAAAGAATGCGTAAATGTTGAACTGGGGTCGGGTGATTATACCTTTCAATATCCATTTAAAAAAAATAAATAATGAATCAGCATTCATTTTTGGCAGTTGACTTAGGAGCAACCAGTGGAAGAGTAATTTGCGGAAATCTCAACGATAACAAACTTGTATTAGAAGAGATCCATAAATTCCCAAATAATTTAGTGAATATTAAAGGCAAATTTTATTGGAATATCTTTCAGTTGTTTATACATATCCAAGAAGGATTGACACTTGCAGCACGCAAAGGCATTCATCCTGTCTCTATCGGTATCGATACATGGGGAGTGGATTTTGCTTTTGTAGGTGAAGATGGATCATTAATGGGACTCCCTTTTTCTTATCGAAACTACACACAAAAAGACAACACGGCATCTTTTGCAAAGCGATTGCCTCTTGATGAGTTGTACGCAAAGACAGGAATTCAAACCATGGATTTCAACACTATTTTTCAATTATATGCTCTGCAGCTAAGGCATTCCTCTCAACTTATTGCATCGAAAAAATTGCTATTTATGCCGGACGCTATCTCTTATTTATTGACAGACAAACAGATTATGGAATACACCATTGCCTCTACGTCTCAATTGCTTGATCCGGTAAAAAAAGATTTAAACACGGAATTGCTTACACTTATTGGGATAAAACGTTCACAGTTTCCGGATAAAATGGTTTTCCCAGGTCATGTGGTTGGAAAGCTAACTAAAGAGATTGCCCTCACAACCGGATTGGATGAAGTGCCTGTAATAGCTGTCGGAGGACATGATACAGCTTCCGCCGTGGTTGCAGTACCGGCAGCAAATCCCTATTTTGCCTATTTAAGTTCCGGTACCTGGTCGCTTATGGGGATTGAGCTGTTGGAGCCAATCATCAATAGCCGTTCGCAAGAAGCTAATTTTACAAACGAAGGAGGCGTTGACGGGACCATTCGTTTCTTGAAGAATATCACCGGAATGTGGATATTAGAACAATGTCGCAAAGAATGGGACGTGAATCATATGTATTCGTATGATGAATTAATTTCCATGAGTCAGGAGGCTACGCCATTTCTTTTTCTTTTCGATCCTGATGCCCCGTCATTTAGTAATCCGACAAGTATGACACAGGCTATCATAACGTATTGCGAAGCTTCTGGACAAGGACAACCATCTACGATTGGAGAATTTGTACGATCGATCTTCGAAAGCCTTGCGCTGAAGTACAAACATATTTTCAACTTGTTGCAGTCGTTTGCTTCTTTCCCAATCGAAAAATTACATATTATCGGCGGTGGATCACGAAATTCATTTTTGAATCAACTCACGGCAAATGCTTTGGGTATTGAAGTGGAAGCGGGTCCTGCTGAAGCAACATCCATTGGCAATATAATGATTCAAGCCAAAATAGCCGGATATTTTGCATCCTTACAAGAAATAAGAACGTTTATTCGGGCATCGACAACAATTGAAACATTTTTACCAAAAGACAAAGACAAATGGCAACTCGCATACGAGCAATTCGTTCAACGTTGCCAACTTTCCGATAAATGCTGATAGGTAGTTTTATAGGTGTTAGTTCAATCCCGTTCGTTTTAAAATGAGCGGGATTTTTTTATTTCACTGTTTATCTGAGGGTAATTATCACCTGAAAGAATCCGATAACAATAAAATTGAACAATCATTTCTAAAAGAGCATCAAGATATCATTCCCTTCTTTTTTGATTTGTAATTACCATCTACGTATCGTACTTTTGCAAATCAAAAAAACCAAAGCACAACCGTGTCTCCCAATTCGGTAACATCAACATATCATGGCGGATCTTTTTAGCATTCATCACATCTTGATAGAAATCTGGGGCTACCAAATGAGCACCGTCGAGTTTTTGGGCACCATCACCGGCTTAGCCGCCGTCC
>Ga0078972_1009792_pt1 | contig 18553 bp, 27 predicted proteins | sample YelNatPaOPGAMG01_FD_67568 | JGI IMG/M metagenome (GOLD analysis project Ga0078972, IMG submission 67568) | Hot spring thermophilic microbial communities from Obsidian Pool, Yellowstone National Park, USA - OP-RAMG-01 (SPADES assembly) (version 2) | ecosystem: Environmental > Aquatic > Thermal... | reverse complement strand
CAACAGCAGAAGTATCGTTAGCTCCAAGAATTTCATCTTCTTTCTTAAAAATTTCTGCTAGGGCTGCTGAAGCATGCTTAAGCTCGATTTGATATTCTAGATGTTTTTCCGCATCGACAAACCTTAAGTTTTCTTTAAGCCATTCTTTTGTTGTTTTAATAGCAATTGAGCTCACATCAATCTCTTCGCTGCCAACAAGATATGTTGCTCTATCTCCTATAATCATCTTCATGGGCTTGATTATCTTGCCCCCGCCAAACTTGTTTTCTGCTTCACCTGCTGCAAGCAATGCTTTGTCTATATTGTGATGAAGAATTCTTCCAAACCTTTTTAAATATTCTCTACTTAAGGCAACAGAAATTCTATCGACTACAGAATCACAAATAAAGTCCGGGTGACCCAGACCTTTTCTTTCAACGATTTCTGTTCTCTGCTCTTGAATTGGTGTGGACTTAAGCTTTTCAATTAAAATGTTCATTGTTTCTTAATTTTGTCAAACAAGGTTAAATAATTTTATTATTGAAATTTATGCGAAAAGACTCAAATAATATAATCATGGAAGATATTCAAAAGTTGGAGAATGAACTTAAACTTAGAGGTTTTTCTGAAAGGACTTTAAAGATGTATCTTTTCTACAACCAAAAATTTTTGGAATTTGTGAAAAAGAATCCTGAAGAGGTTAATGAAGATGACATTAAAGCCTTCATCGCAAAGAAGATGGGGGAAGGGACTTCAGCAAAATCAATAGTTTTGATAAAGGCTGCTTTGAAATTTTTTTACGATGAGGTTTTGAAAAGGGGAATAGTAAACTTCAAATCACCAAAAGTTCCAAAAAAATTGCCAACTGTTTTAACCAAAGAGGAAGTGAAAAAAATCATTGATTCTATAGAAAATGAAAAACACAAACTTATTGTAATGTTCTTGTATTCTTCCGGCTTAAGATTGAGTGAATTGACAAATCTAAAAGTTAAAGATTTGGAGTTGGATGAAAGAATTGGGTGGGTCAGAACAGGAAAGGGAGAAAAAGATAGGATGTTTATAATTTCTGAAAGGTTAGTAGAAGAGTTGAGAAAGTTTACAGAAGGAAAAAATCCTGACGATTATGTTTTTAGCGGAAGAAAAGGAAGGCTTTCCCCCAGAACTGTGCAAAAAATAGTCAAAATAGCTGTAAAAAAGGCCGGAATAAATAAAGAGGTTAGTCCTCACACCCTTAGACATTCATTTGCAACTCATTTGCTAGAAGCAGGAGAAAACATAAGGAAAATTCAAGAATTGTTGGGTCATGCTTCTTTAAACACAACCCAAGTTTACACACATATTTCAAAAGAAGAGTTGAAAAAGATTAAGAGTCCTTTAGATGAGTTGTAAATTTCACTTTTTCTCAACTGGCCTGAGTTTAGAGAGCTTGCCAAAAATTGTATCAAAAATTTTTGCAACATCTTCCCCTACATCTGTAAGCTTTACCACCTTAATTCTTCCCTTCTTTTCAAAATCAACAAGACCAAAATTCTTGAATAAGTCTAAAAGTTTAACAGTGTGAGAATAAGTTAAGTCGACTTCTTTTGATAAAATAGTGGCATATTTTGGCTCACTTTTTAAACTGATTAGTAATTTAACTGGTTTTTGTCTCAAGAAAAGAGCAAGAACTGATTTTTCCTTCATAATTTGTTTCACACTCTGAAAAAAATATATTTTTTACTAATATTTATGCTTTAAAGGTCTGTTCTTAAAACATATTTTGAAGAATTCACAAGCTAAAAACAATTAAATCTTAATAAAACAAATAATTTCTTGATTATGATATTGATTAGACAGCCAGCAGCAGCCGGAACTTTTTACAGTTATGATGCTGAAAGTTTGAAAAAACAGATTTCTGAATCTTTTTCTCATAAACTTGGACCTAAAGGTTTTAAAAAACAAGAGTTCGTTGCGGCTATTGTCCCACATGCTGGTTATATTTATTCTGGTCCTGTGGCTTCATGGGTTTATTCTAGGATAGAAAAGGCGAATTATGTAATTTTAGGACCAAACCATACTGGTATGGGACCTCAGTTTGCTTTGATGAAGAGTGGTTTGTGGAAAACTCCTTTTGGTGAAGTGGCAATTCATGATGAAGTTGCTGAAAAAATTTTAAAAGAATGTAAGATAGTTGAGCATGACGTCACGGCTCATCAACATGAACATTCAATTGAAGTTCAACTTCCTTTCTTGCAGTATCGATATGGTGGGGATTTTAAATTTGTGCCTATTGCCATATTGAACGAATTTGCAGATGATCTTCTTTTGGAAAATTGTAGACTGCTTGGAAAAGCTATTGCAAGTGTGATTAATAAGGAAAAAGAAAAATGGATAATCTTAGCTAGCTCGGATTTTTCACATTACGTGCCACAAAAAACAGCTAAAAAGGTAGATTTGAGTTTGATAGAAGAAATCAAAAAATTGGATGAAAAGAAGTTTTTTGAAAAAATTGTGGAAAAAAATGCAAATGTTTGTGGCTTTGGTGGGATCGCTTCAACAATTGTTGCTGCAAAAGAACTTGGAGCCAAAAAAGCAGAACTCCTTAAATATGCTACATCTGGTGATGTTACTGGCGAAATTAATTCTGTAGTTGGGTATGCTTCTATTATAATTTATTAAATTCTAATTGAAAATTGAGATAATATGAGAGAATTAGCTTTTAAATATGCTTTAATTAATGCTGTCGAGCATGATGGAAAAGCGGAAATTCAAGCAGTTGTTAAAAAAATTGTTGCGGAAAAACCGGAGCTTAAACTTAAGATAAAAGAAGTTGTTGAAGAAGTGAAAAAAACAGTTGAAGAAGTGAACTCTCTGTCTTTAGAGGAACAAAAAAAGAAGTTGGATGAGCTAGGTGTAAAAATTGAAAAGAAAGTTGTGGAAAAATTTGAATTGCCTGAACTTCCTGATGTAGAGTTTGGAAAAGTCGTGACAGCTTTCCCACCTGAACCAAGCAAGTATCCTCATATAGGACATGCAAAGGCTGCCCTTTTAAATTTCCTTTATGCAAGAAATTATGGTGGGAAATTCATCTTGAGGTTTGAAGACACAAACCCAGAAATGGTGAAAAAAGAATATTATGATGCTGTAATCGAAGGTTTAAAGTGGCTTGGAATAGAATGGGATGAATTAGATTATTCTTCTGATCACATGAAAAATTTTTATGAAGCGGTTGAAAGGTTGATATCTGAAGGTAAAGCTTATGTTTGTTTGTGTAAGCTTGAAACTATAAGAAAGAATAGGGCTTCTGGGAAAGAATGTAAGCATAGATTGCAAACTGTAAAAGAAAATCTCGAATTATGGGAAAAGATGAAAAAAGAATTCAAAGAAGGGGAAGCAGTTGTCAGGCTTAAGATTGATATGAAACATGAAAATGCTACCATGAGAGATCCTACTATAATGAGAATTGTAGATGCTTTTCATCCAAGAATTGGAAAAAAATATCGTGTTTGGCCGACTTACGATTTTGGGACTGCCATGATGGATGGTTGGGAAGGTGTAACTCATAGGTTAAGAAGCAAAGAGTTTGAAATAAGGAAAGAACTGCAACAATATATTCAAAGATTGTTTGGTTTTAAACCATCACGAACAATTGAATTTGGTAGACTTAACTTGAAAGGTGTGCCAACTTCTGGTAGAATAATTCGTGAGATGATTAAAAAGGGAAAATTAAGTGGATGGGATGACCCAAGGCTTACGACACTAATGGCTTTAAAAAGAAGGGGGTTTGTACCAGAAGCCATAAAAAACTTCATTTTATTAACTGGAATTTCAAAAGCTGAAGGTATTGTGACTTGGGAAATCCTTGAAGCTGAAAATAGAAAGATTGTAGATGCTTTGGCGAACAGGTATATGGTTGTTTTAAATCCTGTAAAAATTTCTTTGAACGATGCTCCTGAAATAAAAGAAGTTAAAATCAATTTACATCCAGATTTTCCTGAAAGAGGTCAGAGGAAAATTCCTGTAGACATGAAAAAGATTTGGATTGAGAGAGAAGATTATGAAAAGTATAAGGAAAGAGAAGTTGGTTTGATGTATCTTGCAACCATAAAAATTGCTTCTAAACCAAGATTTATATCTAAAGAAATCTCTCTAGACATTCAAAAAATTCATTGGTGTTCTGAACCAAATTTAAAAATCAAAATTGTGATGCCGAACGGTAAAATTATTAAAGCGATTGGTGAACCTGAGATGAAAAAGCTTAAGAAGGATGAAATCATACAAATGCCCAGGGTTGGCTTTGCCAGAGTAGATAAAGAATATAAAGATATAATTTTATATTACACTCACAAATAAAGTTATAAGGTGAAATGATGGGAAAGGCATATGTGAAGTTTGAATTGCCAAAAGATTTGAAGACAAAAATATTGCAAACTCTAGAAATTGCAAGAAATAGTGGAAAAATCAAAAAAGGTATGAACGAAACCACAAAAGCTGTAGAAAGGGGAATAGCAAAGCTTGTGGTGATAGCTGAAGATGTGGAGCCTGAAGAAATAGTGATGCATTTGCCAGTGCTTTGTGATGAGAAAAAAATTCCTTATGGCTATGTTTCAAGTAAACAAGAGCTTGGAAGGGCTGTTGGGATAGATGTCGCTTGTGCTGCCGCATGCATCATAGAGCCGGGAGAGGCAAAAGAATCTTTGAAGGAAATTGTAGAGAAAATAGAAGCCTTGCAAAAGTGATTGGATGCTTGAAAAATCTTTTCCTGCTGAAGTTTTGCAATTATTGGGGAGAAGTGGTACTCGTGGTGTGATGCAAGTTAGATGTAAGGTTTTGGAAGGTCCTGATAAGGGAAAGATATTGACAAGAAATGTTTTGGGGCCAGTAAGAGTTGGTGATATTTTGATGTTGAGGGAAACTGAAATGGAAACTGCAGCAAAGCTAGCTGAAAGGTGATTTCATGAAATGTTCTTTTTGTGGTGGTAATGTGGTTGAAAGTCGAGGGAAAATGTTCGTGAAATCAAGTGGAGAAGTTTTTTATTTTTGCAGTTCAAAGTGTGAAAAAAATTTCATGATGGGGAGAGAAGCTAAAAAGCTGAAATGGGTTAGAAAAAAATAGTGGGCCGGTAGATCAATGGTAGATCGCTTCCTTAATTTTGGAAAAGGCATGAGGATAACTGCTATGAAGAGGCTCCGGGTTCGAATCCCGGCCGGTCCATTTAAAAATTTAAGAAGATGAATTAATTGTTATAGTGATTGTATGGGAGTTACAAAAGTAAAGGCTGAAGAAGAGAAGGTTGAAAAACCGAAAAAAGAGAAGGTTGAAAAAAAGCCTGTTGTTAAGAAAGAGGTTAAAGTAGTTGTTAGAGTGATGAATACTGACCTTAACGGTGAAAAACCTTTGAGGAATGCTCTTTTGGGAATAAAGGGTATAAGCCATGCGATGAGTAAGGCTGTTTGTCTTGCCGCAGGATTTGACCCGAACATAAAGCTTGGTTTGTTGAGTGAAGAAGATGTAGCAAAGCTTGAAGCTGTGATTAGAGAGCCTACAAAATATGGTATACCTGCTTGGCTTTTGAACAGAAGGAGGGAACCTGAGACTGGAGCTGATTTGCATTTGGTTGGGGCTGATTTGGAAATAGCAAAGAAATTTGATATTCAAAAGATGATAGACCTCAAAACTTATAAAGGTGTAAGACATATGCTTGGTTTACCTGTACGCGGCCAAAGGACTAGAAGCTCTTTCAGGAAAGGAAGGGTAGTTGGAGTTGTTAAAAAGGCGGTAAAAATAGCACAAGAAAAAGCAAAAGCTGAAAAGAAGTGATGCTATGAAAAGGTCTAGAAAAAAATATGAAAAACCAAAAAGACCTTGGGATAAGGCAAGGATTGAAAAAGAGAAGGAGATATTGAAAAAATTTGGGCTTAGAAGAAAGAGGGAATTGTGGAGAGCTGAAGCGATTTTGAGAAAATATAGAAGGATGGCAAGAGAGCTGGCTGCAAAGAAAGATAAGGAAAAGGAAAAAGTTTTGATAGAAAAGTTGAAGAAAATTGGTGTTTTAAAAGAAGGTAGTGCATTGGATGATGTTCTTGCCTTAACTGTTGAAGATATCTTGGAGAGAAGACTTCAAACCATAGTTTATAGAAGGGGATTAGCAAACTCAATTAAACATGCAAGACAATTAATAGTTCATGGACATGTTAAAATTAATGGTAGAAAAATCAATTATCCAAGTTATATTGTGCCAAAAGATGAAGAAGATAAAATAGAAGTGGTGAAAAAATGAAGGAAGAGAAGAAAGAGAAGTGGGGAGTCGCTCATATTCTCTCCACATCAAACAACACAATCGTTCATATCACAGATTTAACTGGGGCAGAAACTATAGCTAGATACTCTTCTGGAATGATGACTGATAAAGATAGAGAAGGTGGAATGCCTTTTCCTGCAATGCTTGCGGCAAAGAAAGCAGCAGAAGTTGCTCTGGCTAAAGGAATTGTTGGTGTTCATATAAGAGTTAGAGGAGCTGGAGGCGTTAAATCAAAAGCTCCTGGTCAAGGAGCACAACCTGCTATAAGAGCTCTAGCAAGAGCTGGCCTGAAGATTGGGATGATAGAAGATGTTACTCCAATCATAACAGGTTACATGAGGCCTAAGGGTGGAAGGAGGGGAAGAAGGGTTTAAATTTTAGAAAATCAAATGATTAAGGTGATGGGATGAAGATCAAAATTTTAAAGAAAGATGGTATGGAATTGAGTTTTTCTGTGGAAGGAATTTCTCCAGGCTTTGCAAATGCTTTGAGAAGGATAATGATTGGTGAAGTGCCTACAATGGCAATAGAGTGGGTTGATTTTAAGAAGAATGATTCTGTTCTGCCTGATGAAATTTTGGCAAACAGGCTTGGACAAATTCCTTTGACTTTTGATAAAAAAGCTTACAACTTGCCTTCTGAGTGTAAGTGTGAAGGCAAGGGATGCAGCAGATGTCAAGTTGAGCTTGTTTTGAAAGAAAAAGGTCCAAAAATTGTTTATGCTGAAGATTTGAAGAGTAAGGCTAAAGATGTTAAGCCTGTTTTTGGAAAAATTCCAATAGTTGAGCTTTTTGAAGATGAAGAGCTGCAATTTGAAGCGATAGCCCAGCTTGGTTTGGGAAAAGAGCATGTGAAATGGCAAGCTGCTGTTGTTGGGTACAATTATGAAGATGATAAATTTGTTTTTAATGTTGAGTCTGTTTCTGGTCTTAGTCCTGAAGAAATTGTAGCCAGTGCTGCAGAAATTTTGGAAAATAAAATGAAAGAATTTCAGAAAGCCTTAAGTAAATTAAAATAAATTCTTAAATCAAATTTTAAAATTAGGCAGGGGTAGCCAAGTGGAAAAGGCGGCAGAGAGTGCTGTTCGCACTCGGCGATGCTTAAGATGCATACTAACCCTTAAGCTTTGAGTTAAGATGAAAGAAGGAACCTGCTGGGTTAGTCCCTTCGTGGGTTCGAATCCCACCCCCTGCAATATGAAGTTGAAAGGATATCAGAATTCTAAACTTGTAATACAAAAAGGTGAAAATGTGATTATAAGAGAAGCAAAGAAAAGCGACTTGAATCAAATAAAAGAAATGAATTGGAATTTCTTTAATTTTTATTTGGATAACAAATTTGATGATTTAATGAAAAGGAGTGAAAAGGCAAGAATTTGGGGGAGAAGATTCATAGACAGAACATTTAAAAACAAAAACTGGAAATATTTTGTTGCTGAAGATAATAAAAAGTTGGTTGGCTTCATTAACGGAAAAGTTGATAACTGTTATCCTATTTATGGTGAAAATAAATATGGTGTTATTTGGCTTGTTTATGTAGATGAGTCTTATAGAAACAAAGGTATTGGAAAAAAGTTAGTGAATAAACTTATCATATGGTTAAAAAAGAAAAAAAATAAAATTTGTTGAAACAAGTGTTTCACCATTAAATAAAATCTCCCAAAAAATGTTAGAATCGCTGGGATTTAAAGAGATAGAAAAAAAGTATAGGCTTAAAATTAATTTTTAAATGTTTTTAAATCAAAATCCCCAGTTATAGAATAGGTGGTTTAAATCGCTGTTGGAGGGATCTGCGCAGTTTGCAAGAAATATTCGATTGCCTTATTCAAGTGTCATGGTTGTGGGGCTTTGGTTTGCCCAAACTGTGTGGTTGAAGGCACACCTTTCTGCAAACTTTGTTATGGAAAAAAGATGGTGAAATGAAATCTGGAGATTTTGTTTACATAGAATATACTGCAAAAGTTAGTGATAGCGGAGAAATTTTTGACACAACCAAAGAAGATGTGGCCAAAAAAGAAGGGATTTTCAACGAAAGAATTAAGTATGGTCCTTTGCCGATAATTATCGATGCTGGTTTTACCATAGCTGGTTTAAACGATGCAATTAAAGAAATGAATGTGGGAGAAAAAAAGAAAGTTTCGATACCACCTGAAAAAGCTTTTGGTGAAAGGAATGAAGAGCTTGTGAGATTGATACCTGAAGCCAGGTTTAAAGAGCAAGGCGTGGATGTAATTCCTGGCTCTTATGTGATGGTCAACAACTTGAGAGGAAAAATAATAAGTGTTGATGGGGGAAGAGTAAAAGTTGATTTTAACCATCCATTGGCTGGAAAGACTTTGGAGTATGATATTGAAATAGTGAGAAAAATTGAAGATAAGGAAGAGAAAGTTAAGGCGATTGTCAATTATTTCACAGGTTTAGAAGATGTTGGTGTTAAAATTGGTGAGAAAGAAGTGGAAATTGAGGCAAAGGCTGAAATTGAAGGAAGAGTAAAAGCTGCAATAGCCTCACAAATAATCAAATGGATTGAAGGTATAGAAACTGTTAAATTTGTAGATGTTTTTAAGAAATCTAAATAAGAATTTATTTTTAATTTTTGAATTATTAAAAGGGAGAAAAATGGGAGTAAGACAGTTTATAGAAAAACCTTCTGAAAGAACAAAAGAAATTGATGAAGAGCTTAGAACAATTTTGGAAAGCAGAAAGACTCAAATAAAGGTTGTGGGAGCAGGAGGTGCTGGCAACAACACAATAACAAGGCTTATGCAAGTTGGAATTGTGGGAGCCGAAACTATTGCCATAAACACTGATGCCCAAGATTTGCTTTACACTGATGCTGACAAAAAAATTTTGATTGGAAGAGAGCTTACCTCTGGTTTAGGTGCAGGTGGTGATCCCAAGGTTGGAATGGAGGCTGCAAGGGAAAGCAAAGAAGAGATAAAGAAGGCTTTGCAAGGAGCTGACATGGTTTTCTTAACTTGTGGGGAAGGTGGAGGCACCGGAACCGGAGCACTTCCTGTGGTTGCTGAAATTGCCCAAAAGCTTGGAATTTTGACCATAGCTGTTGTTACTTTGCCTTTCAGCATGGAAGGAAAACAAAGGATGGCAAACGCAAGAGAAGGTTTAGAAAATTTGGAAGACCATGTTGATACCATGATAGTTATACCGAATGATAAACTTTTGGAAGTTGTTCCTGATGTTTCTTTAGCCACAGCTTTCAAAATCTGTGATGAAGTTTTGGTCAATGCTGTTAAAGGTATTGCAGAGCTCGTAACCAAACCTGGCTTAGTGAATTTAGATTTTGCTGATGTAAGGAGCATAATGAAGAATGGCGGCTTGGCTATGATTGGGATGGGTGAAAGTGATACTGAAAATAGAGCGATGGAAGCTGTAGAGAGAGCTTTGAGCAATCCTTTGATCACTGTAGATGTTAATGGTGCTACTGGTGCTTTGATTAATGTGATTGGTGGGCCAGACATAACTATAAGGGAAGCTCAACAGATTGTCGAAGCTGTTTCCACTAGACTTTCACCAGATGCAAAGATAATTTGGGGTGCACAAATAGCAAAAGAGTTGGGAGAGACTTTGAGAGCTATGCTTGTGATAACTGGTGTAAAATCACCACAAATTTTTGGGCCTACTAAAAAATGGACAAAGGAAGAGAGAAAAGATATAGAAAAGATTTTGGGAATTGATTTTGTGGAGTAAATTTTGGTGTTTCTTATGAAGCTGAACTTAAAAGAAAAAATAAAAGATTACATACGTGTCATCAAATTGAATAAAAAACCGAGTAAAGAAAAATTTTTGGAAACTCTTAAGATTTGTGTTATTGGGGTTGCAATTCTTGGTATTATTGGGTTTGTTTTTTATCTTATCTCAATGTTGCTTGGATTGTAGGTGGTTGAGTTGATTTACAGCATCAAGACTGTTGTTGGGAGGGAAAATGTGGTGATGGAAGCTGTAGCTGCAAAAGCAAAGACTGAAAACTTGAACATTCAAAGCTTGTTCCATCCAGAAGAGATAAAGGGTTATGTTTTTGTTGAAGGTGATATTAAAGACATAGAAAGAGCTATTCAAATGGTTCCACATGTTAGGGGCTTGATAAAAAGGCCTGTTGAGTTTAAAGAAGTTCAAAGATTTTTACAACCAAAAACTGTTGAAGTAGAATTGAATGTTGGAGATGTTGTTGAAATTATAGGTGGGCCTTTTAAAGATGAAAGGGGTAAGGTTACTAGGTATGATAAAGTGAAAAGAGAAGTTACGATTGAACTTATAGAAGCTGTTGTGCCGATACCGATAACTGTAAGCGTTGAGTTTGTAAAACTTTTGGAAAAGGCTGGGAAGTAGATGGCAGAGAAAGAAGTTATTGAAATTTTGATAGAAGGGGGGAAGGCAGCACCTGGGCCAACAACTGCTCCTAAGCTTAGTGCTTACAAGCTCAATATTGGCGAGGTTTTCAAAAAAATCAATGAAATGACAAAGGAATATGAAGGTTTACAAGTTCCTGTGAAGATTATAGTTGATAAGAAAAGTAGAGAGTATAATATTGAAGTTGGTCTTCCTCCTGTTTCAAGCCTTATAAAAAAAGAGTTGGGAATAAAGAAAAAAGAGAAGAAAGAAGCTGGAGCTCAAGCAGCTACTGCAGCAACAAACACTCAAACAGGAAGTGCTGCAGCAGCAAGTGAAAAGAAAGAAGTTGCCATCATCGGAAACTTAACTATGGAACAATGTGTGAAAATTGCAAAGATGAAAATGAAAGATATGTTGGCAAAAGACTTAAAGTCTGCTGTCAAGATAGTTCTTGGAACTGTTGTTAGCATGCCTGTCACGGTTGAAGGTAAAAAACCAAAAGATGTTTTGAAAGAGGTTGATGAAGGTAAATATGATAATCTTTTTAAATCTTAAAAATAAAGTGAGAAATAACCCGCTTGACTGCTTAGGCAGGAGGGTTTAAATGAAAGAAAAAATTTTGAAAGCAATTGAGGAAGTGAGGAAGAATTCTAAGAAAAGGAATTTTTCTCAAACTTTTGACCTTATAGTTTCTTTGAAAGAGTTTGACGTGAAAAAACCAGAAAACAAGTTTACAGAAGATGTTATTCTGCCACACGGAAGAGGAGAAGATGCAAAAATTGTTGTTTTTTCTGATACATTAAAAGATCTTGATTGTGAAGTGCTAACAAGCGCCGACATAGAAAAATATTCTAAAAATAAGAGAGAAGCAAGAAAGCTTGTCAAAAACACAGATTTCTTTTTTGCAGAGCCTAAGATGATGGTTTTGGTTGGAAAGGTTTTTGGTCAATACATGGGGCCAAGAGGAAAATTACCAAAAGTGATTGCTGGAGATATCTCTAAAATCGTTAAAGATTATAAAAAGGCTGTAAGGATAAGGATTAAAGATGCTCCAGTAATTCAATGTGCTGTTGGTAAAGAAAGCATGAAAGATGAAGAAATAGCTGAAAATGTGGAAGCCGTTTTGAAAGCTATACAAGCAAAGTTGCCTAGAGGAATTCAAAATATTAGATGTATTTGGTTGAAATTGACGATGGGAAAGCCTATTAAAGTCGAGGTGTGAGAATGGTTAAAGAAGAGAAGTTGAAGAAGGTAGAAGAATTGAAGAAGATGATAGAAGAATTTCCAGTCATAGGAATTGCTGACTTATACAAGTTTCCAAGCAGAGAATTGCAAAAAATAAGGAAGGTTGTAAGAGATGGGGGGTTGATAAAAGCAGGCAAAAAAAGCACAATTATTTTTGCCTTAAAAGAAGCAAAAAAGGAAGGAATTCAGGAGTTAGAGAAAATTATTCCAAACCAACCTGCAATAATTTTCATGAAAGAAAATGCTTTCAAATCTTATCTTAAGCTTGTTTCCATGAAATTTGAAACTTATGCAAAAGAGTTTGACATTGCTCCAAATGATATTGTTGTGCCTGCTGGACCGACCAGCCTTTTAGCAGGTCCTGTCATAAGTGAATTGACTAAAGCAGGAATTCCTGCAGGTGTGGAAGAAGGTAAGATTGCTATCAAAAAAGAAGTTACTGTTGTAAAAAAAGGTGAAAGGATTTCAAAAGAAGTGGCGAATGCTTTGAGAAAACTTGATATCAAGCCGATCTCAATTTCTTTGAATGTCCTTGGTTTTTATGAAAATGGTATGGTTTATACAAAAGATGTTTTAGAACTTGTTAAAACATTTCCTGAAAAACTCGCTCTTGCCCATCAACAAGCCGTTAACCTTTCTGTAAATGTTTGTTATCCGACAAAAGAAACGATAAAACTTTTGTTGATTAAAGCCTTTAATAATGCAAAGGCTATAGAAAAAATGGGAGGTGTAACTTAATGGAATATGTATATTCGGCCTTGTTGCTCCATCAAGCCAAACAACCAATAACAGAAGAGAATGTGAAAAAGGTCTTAGAGGCGGCAGGTGTTGCTGTGGATGAAGCTAAAGTGAAAGCTTTAGTTGCCAGCTTAGAAGGCGTGAATATAGATGAAGTTATTCAGCAAGCTGCTGTTACTGTAGCGGCTCCTGTGGCTGGGGAGAAGAAGGAAGAGGAAAAGAAGGAAGAGGAGAGCAAGAGGGCTGAAGAAGCAGCTGTTGGTCTGAGTTCATTGTTTGGCTGATGAAGAAGGGATTAAATGGAAGAATTGATTCAGCTTGCAGAAAAAATAAAAGATAAAGAATTGAAGAAAAAAGTAGTAGAATTTCTAAAAAATCCTGAGCTCTCTCATGAAGAATTCAAGAAATATCCAAGAGAAGAAATTGAAAACGTGAGAACTCCTTTTAGTGTTGCTGGTCGCGGCACTGTAGAAAGGGGGGATTTGATAAGACATATTGTTTCGGTAACTGAACTTTGTATCAAAACTGCTGAAGACATTGAAAAAAATTATGGGATAGTGATAAACATGGATTATCTCATAGCTGGAGCTTTGTTACACGACATCATGAAAATATTTGAGTGGAAGGTTGAAGGAGGGGAAGTAAAACATAGTGGGGTTTTGTTAGATCATTCGATGCTAGCTGTAGCAGAACTTTACCATAGAGGTTTTCCAGAAGGTGTGATTCATATCATAGCCTCACATTTTGGTGAAGCTGGACCTACACCACCAAGAAATTTTGAAGCCTTGATTTTACATCATGTCGATAGCTTGGTATCAATGGTGGAGTTTCATCTTTCTGCGCCGAAAGAACAGCCTGTTCAACTCCTTCTCCTTGATGAAGAAACTGTAAGAAAGCTTACAGGTGAAGGTACTGAAGAATCTTGAAGAGTTGTTCAAAGTTGGAATTGACTTTATAAAAAAGGTTGAAGAAGGGGAAAGAGTTGTTTTGGTTTATGATGCTGATGTGGATGGTATAGTTTCTGCTGTTTTAGTTCTTGGTGCAATTAAAAAATTTGGGAAAAAAATAAAAAGCTCTATTCCAATGGAATTTGGTGATGTGGAAAAAATGAAAAATAGGTTAAAGGGATTTGATGTTATCATAACAGTTGATGTGCCGATAGACCTAATCGAAAAATATCTTGTAAGCTTGGGAAAAAAGATGTTGATAATTGACCATCATCCTGGGAGAGATTTGAATTCTGAAAAAATAGTTTTGGTTAACCCAAGACTTGAGAATCCAGAAATTTATCAGCCAGCAAGCTATGTTGCTTATAAGATGTTCAGAAGTGTGATAAAAGAAAAGGAATGGCTTGCAGTTATTGGGACTGTTGGAGACATGGGCATCGATGATTGTAGAGATTTGGTTAAAATCAAGAATAAAAGAAATGTTTGGAGAAGTAAGTTCGGGAGAGCTGCCATGCTTTTAACCGCTTCCATAGCTGTTTTGGGGCCAAAGAAAACATTGGAAATCCTTAGCAATTCAAAAAGTTTAAAAGAAATTTTGGAGAATAGGGAAATTGTCTTTGCTTCAAGAGAGTTTGATAAAGAGCTTAAAAGATGTGAAAGAGAATTTGAAAAAAATCTTGAAGTTCATGGTAATGTTTTAATATCAAAAATTAAGCCTAGATATAAGGCTGTGTGTTCAGCATTGATAACAAAGTTGGCGACAGAAATTCCTGAAAAAATGGTTTTTGTTTTTGAGGATAAAGGGAAAATCATGAGAATCCATGGAAGGAATAGTATTGGAAAAGTTGATGTTGGTGGCATATTCAGAAGGCTTGGGATTGGTGGTGGACATAGGGAAGCTGGGGCCGGAACTATAGATAAAAAAGATGAAAATAAGTTCAAAATAAGGATTTTAATAGAATTGAAGGATTTTTCTGGATAGAAAAGTAATTTAAAACTTATTTTTATATAAAATCAGGATTTAAATTCAGATTTTATTGATTTCATCGGAAATTTCGGAAATGAGGTTGGAAAAAATACCTATAGGTTATATGTTAAATATTTCAAAGAGAGAGCATGAGATGCTTGAGATGCAAGTCATTCAGGACATTTGAGTTTATCGATGGTTTTGGCCAGAAGAGAATATTTTGTAAAGATTGTTTTGGAAGTTTTCTTGTAAGTAGAGCAAGGGAAATTGAATCGCAAAAAAGTTTGCATGAATTCAACCTTGAGCTCTACCACAAGCTTGGATTTCATCATTAGGTGATTGAATGGAAGAAGTAGCAAGAATTCAAATCTCGTTCTTGATTGATAGGGGGATTAGAAAGATAAGGACAAATGTCATCTCGGGTGGAAAGGTTTGGGGTTCCTTGAAGGCTGTTTGATTTTTTTCCTCCTCCTTTTTAATTTTTTTATGACAATTTTATCTTAGGTGGTTGAATGAAAATGTTCTTGGATATAGAGTGTAGCAACTTAAGTGCAGACATCGGACAAATTGTGGCAGTCGGGATAATTAAGGATAATAAAAAAGAGGTAAGGTTTGTTGAAAGCTTGGAAGATGAAAAAGAGGTTTTGAATTGGCTCAAAAAGGAATTGGAAGGTTGTGATTTGATTGTAACTTGGTACGGGTCAAAATTCGATATACCCTTCGTAGTAACTAGAGCTATAATTAATGGCATAGATTTAAGCAAGTTGTTGAAAATCCCTTCCTTGGACGTTTGTGAATTCTGTAAGAAGAACCTTTTATTCAGTAAGAACAATTTGTCAGACATCTCAAAGGTGCTTGGTATACCAAAAGATAGAGAAATAGGAGGAAAGGATGTTCTCAAACTTTACTTGAAAGCAATTCGTGGAGATAAAAAAGCGAAAGAAGAAATAGTTAAACATTGCTTAGATGACCTTGAAGCTTTGGAGAAAGTTTTCAAAAAGTTAGAGCCTTACTTAACTCTCAACACAAAAAAGCCATGATCTTTATCATACGGGTCAAGCCTCACAAAATCTAAAATTTCAAAAAAGTTTTCCAATTTTTTCCTTGCTTCCTTGTAAATTTCTTCAGGCTTCTTAAGGACATCTATGCTTCTAGATTTGATGGCAATCATGCCATAGCCTTTTGGCTTGAGAAATTCTAAAGAATTTCTTATGAAAAGCTCAATCTCATCAGGGCTTGCAACATCACAATAAACAACATCGACTTTTTCTATAACTATGTTGCGATATTCTTCTGGCTTTCTCGCATCTCCAAGAATTGGAATTATATTTCCTCTTTTTTCGGCAATAGGTATCAATTCTCTCAAAACTCTCTCTGAAAATTCTACACCATAGATTATTCCTTCTTTTTCAACAATATCACTAAAGTGACTGGCTGTAGTGCCGCTTGCAATTCCAAGATATAAGACTTTAGCTCCTTTTTTGATTGGAAATTCTTTTATTCCTTTTTTTATAGCTGCTGCGGGCTTGCTCCTCCATAAATCCCAAATCCTGTATTCTTTTTCACCAACCCTAACAAGCTCTTCTCCATAAACAGTCTCGCCTGGTAGAAGGTTTAGAGTGGCAAGTTTTCCATTAATCAAAAAAATTCCTTCAAATTTTTCATGTTTTTTCGCTTTCATACAAACACTTTATAATTTAAATTGAGAATATATTTTGTATGGTTGAAGTTGAATATTTAATAAATATTGGGTTCATGGTATTGCAAATTTATGGTGTGCTTAGTTTATTGGCCTTTGTACCGGCGATGATTGATATACTGAAGTTGAAAAAGAGTACAAAATATAAGTTGGTTTGGCTTGCCATTTGTTTAATTCTTGGTGTTATTGGTGTTTTGATATATTTCTTGATGGAGAGAAAAGTTTTTAAGGTTTAGAAGATAAAGCTTTCTTAACCTTTTCTTCAAGCTCTTTCTTAAGTTTATCGCCCTTGTATTCTTTTGAATAGAAATCAAGTTTTGCCGCAATTGAAAGTTTTGATGCAAGTATTCTTGCAACTTTCCCTTTAAATTTTTCTGGTGCATTCAAAACAAATGGGTGATTGTAAATGAGACCGAATCTTGGAGATTTGCCTTTACCGTGTAAAAATCTGAAAAGGCTTTTTTCTGCCCCCATGAGCTGAATTGCACTTGAAGGCATTTTAGCCAGTTTTTCAAGACCACCTGCTTTGGCTATAAGTTTGGCTGAAAGCATTGGACCAGCAAGCTCGGTAAAGTTTGGTGCAACTTCTTTCAGAATTTTTTCTAATTGCTCAGATAGATCGTCTCTTAATTTATAAAATTCTAGAATTCTGGCTGCAATTGTTTGAACAGTTTTTATTTCTTCTTCACCAAAATCTGCTCCCATGCTTTTTTGGGCTATTTGCTTGAGCTCAAGATCTTCTATTTTTTCTCTTAAACCGTATTTCTCTACTATCTTAGCATATTTCCTATGGTCTTGCACAATCCTATCCATCTCTGGAAAGTGTAGGCTATAAAATTCTCTCAATCTTTCCATCAAAACATTTATCATCTTGTCTATGTCTTCAATTATCCTTATTAATTGAATCGCAACATGGTCTTTCTCTATCGCCTTTTTAATTTTGGTCTTAGTAAGCTCAATGTTGATCTTGGTTAAAAGTTGGTTGAATTCAATGTGGTCTTTCACAAAATTATAGTCTAAAGCCAATTTGCGTAAGTTTTCTTTAACAAATTGTTCTGCCTTGCTGTTCAATTCAAAATTTTTCACACCTGGTTTTTTAATTGAAAAATAAATTTCATATCCTTTCTTATCTAGCTCTTCTTGAACTTTTTTCTCTTCATCTAAAATCTCACTCTCAGCAAGCTTTAACTTTTCAGCAATTTCTTCTGGATTTTTTGGGAAAGGCTCAAAGTGTATGATTTTTTTATCTTCAGCAATACCAAAAACTCCAATCGGTGTTGTTATCAAGAAGGCACGCATAGTTTTTTATTTATCAATATGAATTAAAATAGATAGATGCAAGAGAACTTAATTTTAATCGGTATTCTCTTGGTTTTTGTTGGAATCTTTTTAATTTTCTTAGGAGCACTCTTTGGCACAAAAGAAAATGTTAAAACTGAGTGGGGCTTCTTTGGATTGATCGGCCCTGTGCCAATTGGTTTTTGGAGCAGCAAAAAAGCTTTTATATTTACTGTGGGACTAATAATAATTTTAGTTTTGGTTTTAACGCTCATGAAAAGGTGGTAGTGTGGCAATAAAACTTTGGTTGACGATGAGTTTAACTTTGCTTTTGTTATTTGGGTTTCTATTTGGTTTGTTGGCAGCTGTTGGTTATTTCTTTGATGTTTCTGGTTACATCATAGTAGTCTTAGCAATATTCCTTGTTTTCTTACAATGGTTGATAGGGCCAAATATAATTTGGTGGACCACAAACATGAGACTGCTTGAAAAAAATGAATATCCTTGGCTTTGGGAGAGTGTGAGAGAGCTGTGTAAGAAAAATAAAGTCCCTATGCCAAAAATTGCCTTAGCTAGAGTTGGCGCACCCAATGCTTTTGTTTTTGGTAGAACTCCTGGTTCGGCTGTTCTTACCGTGACACAAGGCTTGTTAAATAGTTTAAGCCAAGAAGAAGTTAAGGCTGTCATAGCTCATGAAATTGGGCACATAAAACATAAAGACATGATTGTTATGACTGTGGTGTCTGCAATACCCGTAATAGCTTACTTCATAGCAAGATTTTTGATTTTTGCTCCAAGGGACAGAAGAAGAGATGCTGGAGCTGCTGTCTTGGTAGGCTTTGTTGCTTTCATCGTCTATTTCATTTCAAATTTGCTCGTTCTTGCTCTTTCAAGATTGAGGGAGTACTATGCTGATAGGTTTTCTGGAATCAACACAAAACCAACATTGCTTGCAAGTGCATTGGCAAAAATAACTTATGGTTTAAGTCTTTCTGCAGAAAGGAGTGAAAATGCTGCTGTTAGAAGCTTTTATATTGCAGACCCTGTTTCTGCTGCTGTTGAAGTAAAAA